>Ga0209347_1000089_pt1 | contig 257079 bp, 241 predicted proteins | sample AutmiccommuBRH23_FD_187382 | JGI IMG/M metagenome (GOLD analysis project Ga0209347, IMG submission 187382) | Deep subsurface microbial communities from Mt. Terri, Switzerland - Autotrophic microbial communities BRH/23 (SPAdes) (version 2) | ecosystem: Environmental > Aquatic > Deep subsurface... | reverse complement strand
CCGCCGAGGCCCAGGCCGCGCGACCCGCCGAGGACCCTGCGACGGCGATGCCCGCCGCACCCGCCACGGGTGCCGACGCGCCGTCGTCGGGCACCTCGGACTGGGCGGAACGGGTGCGCGCCGCGTACGCCTTCGACGGGGGGACGGTCCCGGTCGGTGCCCTCGTGGAGGACGGCGTCCCTGCCCCGTCCGCCCGGGTCCAGCTGCCGCTCGCGATGATGAACCGCCACGGGCTGGTCGCCGGCGCGACCGGCACGGGCAAGACCCGGACGCTGCAGTTGCTCGCCGAGGGTCTGTCCACGAACGGGGTCCCGGTGTTCCTCGCCGACATCAAGGGCGACCTGTCCGGTCTGGCCGAGCCCGGAACGTCGTCGGACAGGCTGCTGGCCCGCACGACGAGCATCGGCCAGGACTGGGCAGGCGCCGGCTTCCCGGTGGAGTTCTACACGCTCGGGGGCCTGGGCACGGGCACGCCCATCCGGACCACCGTGACCGACTTCGGCCCGCTGCTGCTCGCCAAGGTGCTGGGCCTGAACGACACCCAGGAGTCCAGCCTCGGGCTGATCTTCCACTGGGCCGACACCCAGGGGCTGGCGCTGCTGGACCTGAAGGACCTGCAGGCCACCATCGCCTACCTCGTCTCCGACGACGGCAAGCCGGAGCTCAAGGGGATCGGTGGCCTGTCGGCGGCGACCGCGGGCGTCATCCTGCGCGAGATCGTGGCGCTGCAGGCCCAGGGCGCGGACGTGTTCTTCGGCGAGCCCGCCTTCGCCACGTCGGACCTGCTGCGCACCGCCGCCGACGGCCGGGGAGTGATCTCCGCGCTCGAGCTTCCGGCCGTCCAGGACCGTCCGGCACTGTTCTCCACGTTCCTCATGTGGCTGCTGGCCGACCTGTACTCCGAGCTGCCCGAGGTGGGCGACGTCGACAAGCCCCGGCTGGTGTTCTTCTTCGACGAGGCGCACCTGTTGTTCACCGACGCGTCGAAGGACTTCCTGGTCCAGGTGGTGCAGACCGTCCGACTGATCCGGTCCAAGGGCGTGGGGGTGTTCTTCGTGACCCAGACGCCGAAGGACGTGCCCGGCGACGTCCTCGCCCAGCTGGGCAACCGGGTGCAGCACGCCCTGCGGGCGCACACCCCCGACGACGCCACGGCCCTGCGCGCCACGGCCCGCACCTTCCCGCACTCGGACTACGACCTCGAAGAGCTCCTCACTACCCTCGGCACCGGGGAGGCCCTGGTGACCGTGCTCTCGGAGAAGGGCGCTCCCACGCCCGTCGCCTGGACCCGGCTCAACGCCCCGGCGGCGTCGATGAGTCCGCTGGACGCCGCGTCGCTGGCGGCGGCGGTCGCCGCCTCGCCCCAGCAGGCCCGCTACGGGCAGCAGATCGACCGGGAGTCAGCCCACGAGCTGTTGGGTGCACGGGCGGAAGCGGCCGACGCTGCGGCGGCGGCTGCGGACGCTGCCGAGGCGGACCGCAAGGAGGCCGACCAGCGCGCCAAGGAGCTGGAGCGGATCGAACGCGAGATCCGCAAGGGGTCCGCGCGCCGGACCCCCACCCGCAGGACGACGTCGAGTCGTTCGGCGAGTCCGCTCGACAGCCTGATGCGCAGCGCCGGGACGGCCCTGGGCCGCGAGATCACTCGAACGATCTTCGGGACGCGACGGCGCTGAGGGTGCGACCCCGCCCTCCCCTGTGCCTGACCCGGGAGACCGTGTACGCGACCGCGAAGGCCAGGCCCTGGCACACGACCACCAGACCGGCGCTCGCGGCGTCCAGGGCGTAGCTGGCCCAGATGCCCACGACTGCGCACCCCGCCGCGATGGTCGGAGCGACCCAGAGCATGTGCCAGATCCGGTCGGTGAGCAAATAGGCGGTCGCCCCCGGGGTGATGAGCATCGCCACGGCGAGGATCACGCCGACGGCCTGCAGCGCCACCACCACCGTCACGGCGAGCAGGCCGAGGAGGATCACGCCGGTGCGCCGGACGGACAACCCGATGACGTGCGCCTGAACCTTGTCGAAGGCATAGAGCGTGAAGTCCCGGCGGAGCAGCACGAGCACCACGAAGGCCGCGGCGGCGAGCACGAGCACCTGGGCGATGTCCACGTCCGAGACGCCCAGCACGTTCCCGAAGAGGATGTGCGAGAGGTCGATCTGGCTGGGCGTGATCGACACCAGCACCACCCCGATGGCGAACACGGTGGTGAACACGACGCCGATCGCGGCGTCCTCCTTGACCTTGCTGGTCCCCCGCACCAGGCCGATCAGGCCCACCGCCCCCACCCCGAAGACGAACGCGCCGAGGGCGAACGGCGCGCCGAACAGGTAGGCGAGCACGACGCCGGGCAGCACGGCGTGGGAGACCGCATCACCCATCAGTGACCACCCGATGAGGACCAGCCAGCAGCTCAGCAACGCGCACACGATGCTCGCCACCACCGTCACCAGCAGCGCCCGCTGCATGAACTCGTACTGCCACGGCTCGACCAGCAGGTCCCAGAAGCCGCCAGCCGCGGCGGTGGCGACCGCGCCCGCGATCATCGCCCCGACCTCGCGGGCCGTCCGGCGCCGAAGGCACGCGCCAGGTTCTCGGGAGTGACCACCTGCGCCGTCGGGCCGTGGGCGAGCACGCGCTGGTGCAGCAGCACCGACTCCTCGCACAGGGCCGGGAGCATCGTCAGGTCGTGGGTGGCCACGAGCAACGTGCAGCCGTCGGCCATCAGGTCGCGGAGCACGGCGGTCACGGCGGCCTCGGAGGTCGCGTCCACGCCGGTGAAGGGCTCGTCGAGCAGCAGCAGCCTGGCCTCCTGGGCCAGCGCCCGGGCCAGGAGCACCCGCTGACGCTGACCCCCGGAGAGCCTGCCGATCTGCCGCGTCCCCAGGTCGACGAGGCCCACCCGGTCGAGCGCGTCGGCCACGGCCCTCTGGTCGGCCGACGACGGCCGGCGGCTCCACCCCATCCGGTGGTACCGCCCCATGAGCACGACGTCCGAGACGCTCACCGGGAAGTCGGGGTCGACGTCGTCGGCCTGGGGCACGTACCCCACGGATCCGGCCCTGCGCGCGTCGTGGGGCGAACCCCCGAGCACCTCGACGCGGCCCGACCGCGGCCGGACCAGACCGACGACCGCCTTGAACAGCGTGGACTTGCCCGAGCCGTTGACCCCGACCAGGCCGCAGGCCACGCCCTCGGCCAGCCTCAGGTCCACCCCGTCGAGGGCGACGACGTCGCGGTAGGCGACGCTCAGCCCGGTGAGCCTGAGGGCGGCAGCGGGGGCGCTCATCCGGCCCCCCCGGTGAGCCCGTCGACGATCAGGTCGGCGTCGTACCGCAGGAGGTCCAGGTACGTGGGCGCCGGCCCGTCCGGACCCGTGAGCGAGTCCACGTACAGCTCACCGGCGTACGTCGCCCCGGTCTCGCGGGCGACCTGGAGCTGGGCGGTGGCCGAGACCGTCCACTCGCAGAAGACGGCGGGGACCGAACGCTCGCGTACGGCCGTGATCACCGCGGCGGTCTGACGCGGGGTGCCCTGGCGCTCGGAGTTCACCGGCCACAGAAAGGCCTCGTCGAGCTCGAGGTCGGCGGCGAGGTAGGAGAACGCGCCCTCACAGGTCACCAGCACGCGGCGGTCGGGCGGCAGGGTGCTCAGCCGCTCGGTCAGGTACACCTCCACCTCCGCGAGCTGCGCGGAGTACGCATCGGCGCGCCCGGCGTACTCCGCCGCGTTGGCGGGATCGTGGTCGGAGAGCGCGTCGGCGATCGCGGCCACGTAGTGCTGCCCCGCCCGCGGGGACATCCAGGCGTGGGGGTTGTTCGGCACCCCGGCGGTGTGGACGGCGCTGCCGGTGATCGGCAGCGGCACGATCCCGTCGGTGAGCACGACGGTCGGGATCCCGATCGGTTCGACCAGGGCGGTCAACCAGGCCTCCAGGCCCAGCCCGTTGGCCACGAGGAGGTCTGCTGCGGCGGCCCGCCGGAGGTCGTCCGGGCTCGGCTCGTATCCATGCACGTTCATCCCGGCCCCGGTCAAGGAGGTGACGTCCACCCGGGGACCACCCACCTGGGCCACCATGTCGGCGAGCACGGTGAAGGTCGCCACGACCCTCAGCCGGTCGCCGCTCGACGCCTCCCCCGGCGGCACCGCACCGACATCCGGTCGCGCGCAGCCGGCGAGCGCGAGCACGACGAGTAGCGTCGCGGTGCAGGTCGAACGACGAGGGCGGTGCACGGGCCGACTCTACGGCCGCTCCCGCTGCGAGGTCGGTCGAGCCCGGATCAGCGGGCGAGCAGGAGCAGGGCCTCGACGGTGCCGATCGGCTCGACGACGACCCAACCCAGATCCGGAGCCGACAGCTCGAAGTCCGCGAGGACGAAGTCCACCGCGGCGAGGACCTCGACCCCGTCGACGGTCCGCTGAACGTCGAGGCGCGCGGTCACCGGCTGGGTGACGCCATGCACGGTCAACGTTCCGGCCGCCTCGGCGGACATCGGCTCGTTCGACAGGCCCACGGCTGAGACGTCGACCGGCTCGGTGAGCTCGAAGACCGCCTGCGGGTACGCCGACGTGTCCAGGGCGCGTCGGAAGAACGCGTCCCGCGCGGACTCGTTCGTGGTGATCGAGCCGGCGTCGACCGCCACCCGCACCTCCGTCAGCACGCCGTCGGTCACGACGACGACCCCCGCCACGGACTCGGTCCGTCCCACCACGGTGACCTGCTCGTCGTAGAGCACCTCCCCGAGCCGGTATCCGGCCTCCGACCCGGCCTGGATCTCCCAGGTGCCGTCGATCTCGACCCTGCCCTCGGGAATCGTCTCGACCACCGGCTCCGGTGTGGTGAGCATCAACGGGTCCGGCGCCTCACGGACCAGGAACCGGGCATAGACCCAGGGGGCGCCGACCACCAGTCCGACGGCGACGAGCACGGCGATGACCGTGCCGAGCAGCCACCGGCGTTGGTGCTGGGGCGAAGGGGCGGCGCGTCGGCTACTCATCGACGGCCCCGCGCTTCCGGGCCGACGCGAACACGAGGTAGCCGAGGACGAGCAGCGCACCCGCACCGGCGACGATCCAGGCCCAGGCGTCGAAGCCGCCGCCCGGCTCTTCGTCGACGGCCAGCACGGCGGTGTCCGGACCGGTCGTCGGTGCGGCGGCCGCCGTCGCAGGGGCCGAGGGCTCCGGGCTGGCGGTGGCCGTGACCGCAGGTGCCGGCGCGACCGGAGGATCGACGGTGAACGCCAGGGTTCCGCTCACCGGGTGTCCGTCGGCGGCGACGGATCGCCACTGGACCGAGTACACGCCGCCCACCATTCCCGGCCGCAACGGCTGCGTGACGGCGGACCCGCTGACCACGGCCGCACCGTCGGACCACGACGCGCCGTCGGGTCCGGTGACGACGACCTCCGTGCCGATCTCGGACTGCGGGGCGGCGAAGGTGAGCACGAGCTCGTCGGGGGCCTCCGCGACCACGGCGCCGTCCGGTGGCTCGCTGCCGAGGAGTGCGTCATGTGCGACCGCGGGGCCCGCGGTGAGCAGCAGGGTGCCCGCGACGGTCACGGCCAGGGCGGTCGTTCGCCGGAGGCGGCCAGACCGAGGGAGCGCCCGCAGGTCGGCGCAGCCCCTCGTGGGTCGAAGCCGGACGTGGCAGGCTGGGGTCCCGGCCGGGGAGTGCCGCACAGCCCTTCACCTCCGTGTCGCGTGATGGTTGCTCGCGTGCCCAGGACAGTACCGGGCGTGTGGCGCCCTGAACCCGTGACTGCGATTCGCCCGGTCCACCGTACGCCGTCGCCCGGCCTCGGCGGAAACGGGTGCAGCGGGGATGGTCCACGCCTGACCCGCCCGATGGCGTCAGAGCCGACCGTTGCGGGGCGTAGGCGCCAAGGGTTCCCCGGGCCAGTCCAGCCACGCGCCCACCGACGCGTCGGTATCGGGGTGCACGCGCACCAGCCGGTAGTCGACGATCCGGCGCGAGTCGGGGTCGAAGCGCAGCACGGTGAGCTCCGCCACCCCGTTCAGGGGTCCGACCGTCGGTTGCCCGAGCCTCGCCCCGGCTGTGCTCGACGAGACGTACCGCGTGCCGTTCCCATGCCAGACCGGCCCGAGCCGCCGGTGCATGTGGCCGGACACCTGGGCCGGCACGCACCCCTCCTCCAGCGAGGCGTTGCCCATCAGCGGGTCGTGCACCAGGAGCAGGTCGACGCCGTCGGGGTCCTCGCAGGCAACGTCGGCCAGGCGCCGGGAGATGTCGGCGACCGACTCCTCTCCCCGCTGGACGGTCCCGGTGCCGATCCGGGTGGCTCGTGGGTCGGCGTCCCCGAGGATCCGCACGCCGGCGACTTCGATCACCTGGCCGTCGAGCACGTGAGCACCCACGCTGCGCTCCTGGTTCGCCGTCTCCGGGCTGTCGTGGTTTCCATCGGCCACCACCTGGACGGCGCCGTCGGGAACGGCACCCGCGAACGCGGTGACGCAGTAGGACTCCACGGAGGTCCCGTTGACGGTCGAGTCGCCGGCGTTGAGCACGATGTCGGCCCCGGCGAGCTCGGCGACCTCCCGGATCACCGGCACCATCCCCACGTTGCAGTGCAGGTCGCTGACCACGAGCATCACGACGGGTTCCGTCGCCCCGTCCTCGGGCTCCTCGGTGGCGGGCAGGCTCGGGTCGGCGCTCCTCAGCCGGGCGATCTCCGCCTGGAGCGCCTCCTGCCGTGCCCACGCCTCCCGGACCGCGGACGTGGCGTCGTCGTAGAAGCGCTGGTTGTCCCAGTAGGCGTCGACGGCATAGCCGCCGTAGGTGTCGATGATCCCGGCGAGACGTCCGGTGATCCGGGCACCCTCCAGCGGTGTGTCGTCGAAGACCGACGATGCCACGCGTTCGCGTGAGGAGTCCGCACCGAGCGGGACGCTGGCGGTGAGGGTGGCGAGGACCATCACAACCACGCTGCCGCCGCCGACCAGGAGGCCCGCGTGCGGACGCATGCCGGCTGCCAGCTCACCTCTCCGCTGGGGGCCGAGGGCGGCCCTGAGCCCGAGGATGACGAGGACCGTCAGGACCGCGGCGAACAGCGCTCGCCTGAGGGCGTCGATCACGAGCGCGCGTGCCACCACCGTGATCGTGGCCTCCGGAGCCGCGAAGAACTGGACGTACCGGTCGAGGTCCTCCCCGAGCTCCTCGAGGGTGCCGGTCGCCTCAACGGCCGTGATCTCGCTGGGGATCTCCTGGACCACCACCCGAGCGCCGAGCATCAACGGCAGCGGCGAGTCGATCACCAAGGTGCCCAGCGGGCCGACGTCGACGGTGATCTCGTGGTCCAGAGTCACGTCGTAGCGCGCCGCGTGTGGGCCCAGGTTGGCGTCCGCGGTGGCCGTCGCCACCCCGAGGGCCAGTGACGGGACGGCGACCGCAACCCCGACGGCGATCCACCGGACGATCCGTCGTGGCGGGATGCGCCGGTGCCCGACGCTCAACCGGTCGGCCAGCGGGCCGTTGATCCATGCGCGGGCGCGTGTCACCCGGCCGGCCCGCGCGGGCCCCGACCCGCCGGCGCGGCCGGTCCGGCGGGGGGCAGCCGTCGTCTTCATCTGCTCCCTAGCCTCGCGCATCGTCGGTCGTCGGACCATCGCCCCAGAAACGGCTGTTCGCTCTCAGCGAACACCGCCGTTCCGCTCGTCGCGCCACGCGATCCACTCCCGCAGCAGGCCGAGGTCGTACTCGGGGCCGTCGGCGCTCGTGGTGAACAGCGTTACCCCTGCCTCCAGCATCGCGTCGGCGGCGGCATCCGGGCGCGCCGTCCGGCTCATGCCGACCGAGCGCTCGATCTCCCCCGGATCCCGCCCCACCCGGGCGCACCATTCGTCGAGCACCGCGGACTTGCGGGCCAGCACGTCGAGGTCACTGAACGAGTGCCAGATCGTTGCGTGCTCGGCCACCACCCGGAGGGTCTTGCGTTCGCCGCCGCCGCCGATGAGCACCGGGATGTCGTGCACCGGTGGCGGGTTCAGCGCCGCCCAGCGCGAGCGGATCCGTGGCATCGCCTCCGCGAGGTCGACGATCCGGCTCCCGGCCGTGCCGAACTCGTAGCCGTACTCGGCGTAGTCCCGCTCGAACCATCCCGCGCCGATCCCGAGCACCAGGCGCCCTCCGCTGATGTGGTCGACCGTGCGCGCCATGTCGGCGACCAGATCCGGGTTCCGGTAGCTGTTGCAGGTGACCAGCGCCCCGATCTGGACGGTGTGCGTCTGCTCGGCCCATGCGCCCAGGACGGTCCAGCACTCGAAGTGCTTCCCCTCCGGGTCGCCGGAGAGCGGGAAGAAGTGGTCCCAGGTGAACACGATGTCCGCTCCCAGGTCCTCGGCACGGCCCACCGCGCGACGGATCTGGGAGTAGTCGGCGTGCTGCGGCTGGATCTGGACCCCGATCCGGACCGGACGGCTGCGTGTCATCGTGCGATCCTCCCCCATCGAGGCCGCGACCAGCGTGCGGCCAGGTGCTGCCGGGGTCAAGGTGATCGGAGGCAGAGCCCGTTCGAGCAAGGAGGACCGATGCCGACCGCGCCCGACGAGAGGACGCGTCCCGCCGGTCCCGTCCAGCGCGACGTCGGGACCGCGGAGCGGCTCGCCCAGCGACTGGACACCCCGATGGGTGCGCTGGGCGTGGTCTTCCTGTTCGTCGTGCTCGGGCAGACCCTGACGGCCGACCCGGGGCTGGCCGGCGTGCTCTCCGGGGTGGGTTGGGTGCTCTGGGCCGTGTTCGTCGCCGAGCTCGCTCTCCGGGCGTACGTGGCTCGCGACCAGCGGGCGTTCTGGCGCCGGAACTGGTGGCAGGTGGTGTTCCTCGCGCTGCCCTTCCTGCGCGTGCTGCGTGCCGTCAGGGTGCTCCGCGTCAGCCGGATCGCCCGGGTCGGCGGGATCCTGTCCAGCGCGGTGCGAGGCTCACGATCGGCGGGACGGCTGCTCACGGGCCGGATCGGCTGGCTGGTGGTGGTGACGGGCGTCGTCATCCTGGCCAGCAGCCAGCTGCTCTTCCTGATCGGCTCCTTCGACACGTACGCGGAGGCCCTGCACGCCGCGGCGATGGCCACGGTCTCGGGTGAACCGCTCGCCGCCGACGACCCGTTCGCCGATGTGCTCGAGGTGGTCCTCGCCGTGTACTCCGTGGCCGTGTTCGCCACAGTGGCCGGCGCCGTCGGCGCCTACTTCCTGCAGCGTCCCGCCGAACGCGGCGAGCTCACGCCGAGCGACTGACGTTCCGGCACACGGGCACGTTCACCCGGGTGCCGGCGCGGTCGATCACGACCTGCGGCGCTGCGAGCTCGAACCGGGCAACGACGAGCCACACGTGCACCAGCCAGTCGAGCACCAGCCCGTGATCCTCGGTCCCGGTCAGCTGGAACGACGCGCAGCGCCGGATCGCGTCGCCGCCGGGTGGCACCACCGGCGGCGGCTCGGTGACGGGCCACGTCAACGGAACCGGGACCCGGACCGCTCCGTCCCAGGGAAGGTCGGCGACATCACCCTCCCGTGAGAGCACGGGTACGAGGCCCCCGTTGCGCCGGAGACAGCGGAGGTGCTCCGGAGTCAGGGTCGGGAGCCGCGCCGGGTTCGCCACCCAGCCGCGGTCGCGCGCCTGGATCGGGGTGACGGAGAACAACCGTGCGAACGCCCGGGAGAACCCCTCGTGGCTGTCGAAGCCGACCTCGAACGCCACCTCCACGATCCGCCGTCGCGAGACGATCACGTCCTCGACGGCGAAGGTCAACCGACGTCGGACGAGGTAGGTGTAGGGCGAGAGCCCCGTGTGCCGGCTGAAGACGCGGCAGAAGTGGTAGAGCGAGTAGTGCGCCGCGTCGGCCATCGCCCCCACGGTCACCGGCTCGCGGAGGTGGTCCTCCGTGAACGCGATGGCACGAGCGACGGCCTCGATGCTCATCGCCGGGCATCGATGGGACGCACCGGGATGAGCACCGTCATCACCGACTCGTCGATCCGGTCGACGCCCAGGAACCGCTCGTCGTAGCGCATCAGGACGAAGGAGCCGGACTCCGCCAGCCCGGAATCGGCCAGCCACTCCTGGATGTCCGGCCAGTCCGTGACGATTTGGTCTCCGTGGACCTCGACCATCGCGTACCGGTCGGCGGGCACCACCTTGAGGCTGAGGTCGACGGGCAGCACCGTCCCTTCCGGCACCTCGAACCCCGCGAACACCTCGAACTCCCCCGTGACCTCGGACTGGGCGTCGCGCAGGTGGAGCTCGTAGCTCACCGCCGGCGGTTCGAAGGGCGACCGCGGATCGGTCAGGTAGGCGATCAGCCTGCGCCACAGCCGTCCGATCTCGTTCTCCTCCGTCCACCCGGCGTGCGAGGCGATCGGGTCACCGTAGAAGCCGAGCCCGGCCAGGTGCTGGGCGGGCCGATCCACCACCGTCCGCAGGTCCTGGGGCATGTCGGTCACGCTAGCGGCGCCGGCGACCCGGTCGCCACGACCCGATCACTCCTCACCCGGCATGAGGGTCATGCCCTCGGCCGGGAACCACTCGGGCCATCCCTCCAGGTACGCCGGCTCCTTCGGCCGCTGCACACGGTCGGTCACCCCGTAGTAGGGCTTGAGGTCGAGCACCGGGGTGCCCGGGAAGGCATCGATCCCCACCACGCGAACCGTCCCCGCCGCCGCATCGATCGACGTGATCTCGCAGAGCGTGCTCATGAGCAGGTTGGGCCGCACGGGGGCGCGGCAGGCGAACACGCCCACCTCCCGCCCATCCGCATAGGGCAGCGGTGCGACGAGCATCTCTCGCAGCTCGGGAATGTCGTACCGCGCTGCCCACCAGTACACGTAGACGTGGCTGAAGTCGCCCAGCCCGCGCAGTCCGTCGCGGTACTGCGTGTCGATCTCGAGGCACTGGCCGGCCTCGTCCTGGCGCACCCGGCCGATCAGCGCCATGGTCATGCTCGCGTCCATCGTCGTGTCCTCTCCTGTGGATGTCGGCAGGACGATACGGGCGACGGGCGGCAGGGCGCTCGACCGATCTTGCTCCCGTCCGCCGACCCGTCGCCGCAGTCGAACGCGCCGGTGGGCCGAAGGGCCCTGGCCCACCGCGCCGTGCGTCGGTAGACCGGTGACACGTCGACGAGAGGGTGACCGATGGGCGCCGCCCGCACCGTCTGCTCCATGGCCGCGCTAGCCCTCCTCGTGGCGGGGCCCGCCGCCGCGGCCGCCGGTCCGGCCGAGCCTGCCGCCGGCGCTCGCCTCCCCGGCCTGACGGCGTCGTTCGAGGAGCTCGACGCGTTCGTCGAGGCGCGGGCCGAGGCCGCGGGCCTTCCCGGTATCGCCTACGGGATCGCGCAGGACGGCGTCGTTGTGCACACGGCGGCCTTCGGGGTCGCGGGACCCGACGGCCGCCCGATGACCACGACGACGGCGCTGAACACGGCCTCGGTCGGCAAGACCTTCACCGCCCTCGCCGTGGCCCAGCTCGCCGCGGGCGGGGCCATCGACCTCGACACACCCGTGCAGACCTACGTTCCGGAGTTCGACCTCGCCGATCACGAGGCGGCCGCGCGGATCACCGTCCGACATCTCCTCACGCACACCAGCGGTCTGTCAACGCTGGACGGCAACCGTCCGTGGCTGCTGAACACCGATGCCACGGTGGCCGACCTGGTCGCGCGCATGGCGACGCTCCGGCCCGACCGTCCGGTTGGCGGCGCCTTCGAGTACTCCAACGTCAACTACGTCCTCCTGGGCGCTGTCGTCGAGGCCGTGACCGGCCAGGGCTACCACGAGTACCTGTCGGAGCACGTGCTGGCGCCCCTCGGCATGGACTCGACCTTCCGGACGGCCGCCGACGCGCGGGCCGCCGGGCTCGACGTCGCCGACGGGTACCGCTACCTCTACGGTCTGCCCGTGGCGGACGACGTCCCCATGCCGCTGGGGGCAGAGGCGGCGGGCATGCAGTGGACCACCATCGAGGACCTGGCCACCTACGCGGCGGCCTTCGCCGACCACGGCGCCGTCGACGGCCGCTCCCTCGTGACGGGCGAGGCGACGTCGACCCCCGACTACGACGTCGACTGGTTGCCGGCGGCGTGGGCCCCGGACGACGGCTTCGGTCACGCGGGTGGGTGGATCACCTACTCCTCCGGGCTCGAGGTGCTCCCGGGCCATCGATTCGCCGTCGTGACGCTCGCGAACGCCAACCCGGCTCAGGGCTTCCCCGCCGAGTCCACCTTCGACATCGCCTTCGACACCATGCGCGTCGCACACGGCTGGCCGGCCCAGATGGAGCGGACGTCCGTGCGCACCTTCTACGCATGGGCCGATGCGTTGGTGCTCTTCCTCCTTGCGGCGGTGGCCTGGCGCTGGTGGCGCTCCCGGACCTGGCGGGTGCGGTTCGAGGGTGCGTCCACGTGGCGCAGGCGCCGCATGCTCGTCGGGTGGGCGCTGGTCGACCTGGCTCTCCCCGTCGGCCTCCTGCTCGCGCTGCCGCCCGCGCTCACCGGCCTGCCGCTGGGCGAGGCGTGGGTCCGCCTGATGACCGCACTGCCGGACGCCGTCGGCGTCGTCGTGACCCTGGGCACCGCGCTCACAGCGCTCGGCGCGCTCAAGGCGGTCGTGATGGTCCGGGCGTTCACCCGCCGGCGGCCGCACCCAGCGCCTGGGCCAGCAGCTGCTCCACCCGTCGCTGCCACTCCGGTGGGTGCGTAGCCAGACCGGCCGTATGCCCGGTGTCGGGTGGCTCCCAGATCTCGACACCGTGCGACACCTGCCTCAACCACCGCGCCTCCGCCTCCTCGCCTACGCCGGCGATGATGAGCACCCGACGCGGGGGCTGGATGGCGGTCACCACGTCGTCGAGGGGCGCAGGCGGCGACGCCGTCGTGAGCACGTCGGTCACGGCGGTGGTCCAGGCGTTGACCGTGCGGGGAAGCCACGCGTCGTCGGGCCCGGGCGGGACGTCCCCGCTGACCCGCAGCCGACTCCCTCGGCGACCACCGCGCGAACGCGCGGATCGGCCGCGGCGAGGGTGAGGGCCTCCTCGCCGCCCATCGAGAGGCCGACAGCCCCGATCCGGCCGTCCCGCACGTCCGGCTGCTGGGAGAGCCAGTCCACGGCCGGGACGAGGTCCGCGTTGCCGTACCAGCCGAGCGCCATCGGCGTGCCGTGGCTCGCGCCGTGCCCGCGGGCGTCGATCGCCAGGACGCCGTACCCCAGGCCCGCGAGCACCTCGGCGTGGCGGAGCGTGGCCGTCCGCGTCGCCCCCGAGCCGTGCAGGAGCAGGACGGCCGCGCCGTTGGTCGACGGCACGTACCAGGCCGCGAGCTCCACCCCGTCCGCGGTCTCGAGCGTGACGTCCCGATAGTCCAACCCGTGGTCGGCCGGCGTGGCTGAACCCAGGGGCGCGGGGGCCCGGTTCGTCGCGACCGTCGCCATCGTCAACGGCACGAGCACGAACTGCGCCAGGACCACGGCGACCGGGATCGCCAGCAGGCGTCGCCAGCCCCGGCTCGCGCGCACGAGTCGCACCGTGCCCGCGGCGAGCAAGAGGGCGCTCGACCCGGCGGCGATGATCGCTGCCACGCTCCGGGGCGTCACCCCGACGGCGGCCAGGTGATCGACGGCGATGGCTCCGGTGACCGGGAGCGCGAGCACCCCGACGCCGACGGCGGCCCAGCCCGAGACCCGGTCCGAGCGGCCCTGCGTCCAGAGCAGGCCCACCGCCAGAGCAACCCCGACGACGACCCGCACGGCGCCCCACGGCGCCGATCCCGTCGTGGCCAGCAGCACGGCACCGCACACGCCAAGCAGGGCGACCGCAGCCCGGGATAGCCGGCGACCGCTCGTCGAACGACCCGTCTCGGCCGTGGTCAGGTGCGACGCCACCTCACCAGCGTGCTGGCCACGTGGCCGGGGCTACAGGGCACAACGTCCCCATGGGTCGGTTGGGGGCGAAGCCGACCGACCTGCTCAGATCTCCAGCGCCGAGCCGTCGCCGCGCTGAGGAGTCGGCACCACGCTGAGCGTCCCGTCCGTCTCCAGCACGACGGCGGCCACCTGGTCCAGTCCCCCGACGCCGGACGAGCGCAGGGCCTGCAGCAGCTCACCGCGGGTCACGCGCTGCCGCCGCATCGCCGCGTCGTCCACGACCCCGTCGCGGACCAGGATCGTTGCCTCAGCGGTGACAACCCGCCGGGGCCAGCGCAGCCGGACGGAGGACCAGGTCACCAGCAGCTGGAGCGCGATCAGCAACGCGAGGGCGACGGCCCCCTCCGCCCAGGACACGTCGGAGCTGAGCAGGATGGTGGCCAGGGTCGAGCCGAGCGCGACGGTGACCACCAGGTCGAAGGCGTTGAGCTTGGAGAGGGTCCGCTTCCCGCTGATCCGGAGCAGGACCACCAGGGCGAGGTAGGCGGCGGTGCCGACGGCGAGAACCCGCCCGACGTCGGGCCAGGTGTCGAACCACATCCCACCTGCCTACCACCGCATGCCTCGTGCCGCGCCGTGAAAGGCGCCGGAGCGGGGCGTGGTCCTAGACGCGTCGCAAGGAGGCCAGCGCGGCTGCGTACGCCAGGGTGCGGGCGTACCCGCCGTGGCTGCCGATCTCAGGAAGGTAGCCGCTGGTGTCGATCTCCTCCGCGGGACGGTCGAGCGTGCTCTCGACGAATCGGTCGACCGGGAAGCCGAGGTAGTCCGTGCGTCGCCACAGGTTCCGCCAACGCAACGTCCCGTCCGGACCAGTAAGGAGATCGGTGAGAGAGCGTGGGTCGCCCGCGGGCTCAGCCCCGGGCTCGGACGGGGCACCGGGGAGCGACGCGTCGTGCGCCACGGCGTCCTGCCAGGGGTCGGGCGTGCCGAGGCCTGCGGCGAGCCCGGGGGCGGTGCCGAGAACCGCGGGCCCGAGCAGTTCGGGGAACAGCCGGCCGAAGTACGCCCGCAGCTGGGTGCCGTAGGTCAGCAGGGACAGGTGGTCCGTCACCCGCCGCCCGTGCTCGACGAACGTCGCGAAGAGGCTCGCCACCGCGAGGCCAGCCCCGAGGCTGTGCGCGGAGATGACGACCCGCCGGGTGGTGTGCGGCGTCGACTCCCGCGCAGCGCCCGTCCTGGTGATCGGGTGCACCCACTCGACGTAGCGGCGGGCCAGCTCGGGCACGACCCGCTCGGCATAGCACGGCGGACCGAAGGGATGGCCCGTCCGCGGCAGGAAGCAGATGAGGTCCCATGCAAGTCCCAGGGGCCGCTTGCGCCCGACGGCGGCACCGCCCACCAGACCCCCCACCACGAGCAGGCCGACGAGGCCGACGCCCCACGCCCCACCGTTCGCCAGCGTCGCGTACGCGATCTCGCCCCACGACGCGGGCGCGATCCGGCGCAGCTGCGGCGGCCCGAGCGAGGGGACCAGCCCGATCAGCACGCCCAGCGCAACAGCGAGCGCCGTGGTGACACCGCTCGCGACCGCCAGCACTCCGGTGAGCGGCTCGGCCCGGTGCGCGGCCGCCGCTCTGCGCCTGGCCCGCTGCACAGCCTCGGCTGCGCCCCGCCGGCTCAACAGCTCGTCGAGGTCTCCCCCGGGCCGCCGTCGGCGACGCATGGCGGCCGGGACCGCTCCGGCGCCGGGCAGGGCACTGGCCGTGCGCAGCGCAGCCACCACTGCCAAGATCACGACGACGCCGAGGGCGAGCAGCGTGGCAACCCCGAACCAGAGGTAGACCGACGGGATGCTCAGCTGCGGCTCTGGCACAGGGCACACCTCCTCGCACCCGTCCCGCGACGGCGCGGGTACGGATCCGGGCAGCGCGATGCCCCCCCGAAGCAGCTCTCCGGGCGACCGGGTGCCGTTGAGCCAGTCGGCTACGGAGACCACCAGCAGGCTCGACAGGATGAGCTGGACTCCGAGGGCGAGCAGAAGGAACACCGCTGGCGCCCGGCCGCCCCATGCCTCGTAGCGGTTCCGCCGGCCGCGCCACCAGAGCCCAGACACGGCTATCCCGAGCAGCACCGCGGTGAGCAGCACCGGCGTGCCCACCACCCCGAGCAGGGGCACGTCCACGGCCGTGGTGTGCTGGACGGTTACGAGGAGCACCGTGTGCACGGCGAACAGCGCGGCGCACGCCGCGAGCGCCACGGTGACGCGGCGCGCCACGCGTCGACCGCTCGGGGATCCCGCCGTGGCCGCCGAACCCCACCACGGCGCAGCCAAGGCCACGGCCACGGCCAGGAGGCCGAGCAGGCCGAGAACCAGGGTGACGGCGAACGGAACGGCAGTGGGCTCAAGGGGGAGCACCTGCTCCACGCACTGAGCGCGCCTGCTGCCGAGCACCTGCCCGAACGAGGCGCACGCCCCGCCCGTGCCGAACACCTGGTGCCACGCCGTGGCCACCACCAGGAAGCAGAGACCTGCGGCGCCGTGCATGCGGCCGATGGTCGACGTCAGGCGGGCGTTCGACCAGAGGCCGGGGGTGGCCAGCACCGGCGTGCCCGCTGTGACGGCATTGGCACCGGGAGCGGGCATCGCGGCGAGCTGCTCGTACCGGGTCCGTGAGATGGCCGACAAGGCGGCAAGCAACCCGAGCAGGGCGAGCGGGACAACCGAGGCGACCGCGAGCCGCTGACCGTGCGACATCGCAGCCAGGCCGTCGAGCGCGGCCGGAAGCCGAGAGCACCACCGCTGGGAGTCGGCGAAGCATTGGGTGGCCACGAGATCGAGACTCACCACCGCGGCGCCGCCCAGCACGAGCAGCGTGAGACACAAGGCGAAGATGCGCATCGCGCCCGCCGTCGCGCCGTCCTGCCAGCCGCGGGAGTAGCCCCGTTCCGCATCCAGCCGGCGGCTCCAGAACGCGACGTTGACCAGGCCGAACGGCAGCAAGAGCGCCCACCCGACGCGGGCGAGCGTGGCAACCGCGACACCGACCGCCCCCGCGCCGAGCGCGGGTGAGGTCCGGGCCAGCCCTCCCCAGGAGTACGCCTCGCGCGTCACGCCGTCGGGCACGTGGCCCCTGTCATGCGGTCTCAGCCGGGCGCGCGCCGCCTCGGTCGGCCGCCAGAAACTGCCCAGGTCGTCCCCGGCAACCTGCTCGATGTCGGCCAACGGCAGGTCAAGCATGGCCGACGGCGGGGTGTTGTTGACCCCGTGCACCCGTAGCTCCAGGACGTCACGCCGGGGCTCGCCCGTCGAAGCGGGCCGGCGCCCGATCAGGCGGCGGACCAGACCCATCGGAGCCCCCCACGGGCCACCGGGCACGCTCGCATGGGCCGACGGTAGCGCCCGTCGTCCGCCGATCGGAAGGACGCGTCCAGATCCGCGGCGACGGGATTCGCGTCAGCGGGACCGGCGGCGCCCTGCCGAGCGCATCGACAGCTCGATGGCGGATGTCCGCCGCGTCGCGGACCCTGCGCCGTTCGCGCGGGCACCGTCGCTCCGCGCCATGCCCGTCCCAGGTGCCCCAGAAGGCGTCGAGGTGCTGTAGGTCCGCTGGGTAGCACCGGAGGCGCGCGCCTTGGTCGATCGGGGCGACCCCCGCCGTCCACGACCCTCAGAGGCCCGCGGCGCGTGGGAGGCGGCCCGCTTAGGGGCACCCCTGGACGGGGTCGCTGCGACCGGTCGCGGCGTGACCGTCGGCGCGACCTCGCCGACCAGCTGGGTCACCGCGGCGGCGCCCGCGTGGACCGCCTGAGGCCTCGCGGTGATCTTGGCAAGCCGGCTCAACGCCCGGAAGTCCTGGGCCTGCTCGGGGAGCACCAGCGTCACCACGTCGCCGCCGGACCCGGCCCGGGCGGTGCGCCCGGAGCGGTGCAGGTAGGCCTTGTGCTCGGCGGGCGGGTCCACGTGCACCACCAGCTCGACCGAGTCCACGTGGATCCCGCGGGCGGCGATGTCCGTGGCCACCAGCACGCGCACGGACCCGTTGGAGAACGCCTCGAGGTTGCGCTCGCGGGCAGGCTGGGACAGGTTGCCGTGCAGGTCGACCGCCGGGATCCCGGCCGCCGTGAGCACCTTCGCGAGCTTCTTGGCCTGGTGCTTCGTCCGGGTGAAGAGCAGCCGACGCCCGACGCCGGACGCCAGGTGCTCCACGACCGCACGCTTGGTCTCCGCGTTGTCGACGGAGAACACGTGATGGGTCATCGCGGCGACCGGGGAGGACTCGGAGTCGACCGACTGGTGCAGCGGGTCGTGCAGGAACTGGCGCACGATCTGGTCCACCCCGTTGTCCAGGGTGGCCGAGAAGAGCATCCGCTGGCCCTTGGCCGGGGTGGCCGACATGATGCGCCGGACACCGGGGAGGAACCCCAGGTCGGCCATGTGGTCGGCCTCGTCGAGCACGGTGACCTGGACGGCGTCGAGGCTCACGAGCTTCTGGCCCATCAGGTCTTCCAGGCGGCCCGGACAGGCCACCAGGATGTCCACGCCGGCGTTCAGTGCCTTCTCCTGGCGGTGCTGGGAGACGCCGCCGAAGATCGTGGTGATGCGCAGGCCAAGAGTGTCGGCCAGAGGCTCGAGGACCGCGGCGATCTGGTTGGCGAGCTCACGCGTCGGCGCGAGCACCAGCCCGAGCGGGCGGCGGGGGGCGGCCCGACGGGCGCCGGCGAGCCGGGCCACCATCGGCAGGGCGAAGGCGAGCGTCTTGCCGGAGCCGGTGCGGCCGCGACCGAGGACGTCGCGGCCGGCCAGCGTGGCCGGCAGCGTCGCCGTCTGGATGGGAAAGGGGGTCGTGATGCCGCTCGAGGTAAGCGCATGGACGAGGACCTCGGGCACGCCGAGGGAGGTGAAACTGGACACGTAGGTGTTGCCTCTCAGGCTGGAAGAGTCGGGGCTCGCGGCGGCTTTCACAGGCGATGCCTGCCGGTGCTCCACGACGTAGGGGCGCGCAGATCGCGCACCGCTCGTACACCAGTATGCCCTACGCGGCTCGAAACGGTGCGATCGGTCCCCCGCGGCTCCCGCGTGGGACCGGGGTCCCCCGATCCGGGGGACCCACCGCGACACGATGAGGTGATGCGCCCGTCGAGGAGCGAACCTGCCCCGGACCCGGTCACGCCGACGGGCGACGTCCGCCCGCCCTTTCCCGCCGAGCCGGCGGTCGCCCCGACCCGGTCGACGCCCGCGGGCGCGTCGCGCGGGCTGTGGGCCTTCCTCGGGATCGCCTTCGCGCTCTCCTGGTCGGTGTGGGGTCTCTCGCTGCTCGTCGCCGACCCCGAGCTAGCCAGCCTGGTTCGAGCCGTGGGTACGTTCGGCCCGTCGACGGCCGCGCTGCTGGTGGTCGCCCGCAGCACGGGAAGGGCCGGGGTACGGGCCCTCCTGCGTCGCCTCACGACGGGGCGCGGAGCGGGGACCAGTGTGCTGCTGGCCGCCCTCGCCCCGGTGGTGGTCGTCGTCACGGCGCTGGGTGTCCACCGAGCCCTCGGCGGCACGGTCGGGCCGCTCGGCTGGGCCAGCCCGTGGGTTCCCGTCGTGGCCGTGATCTACGTGCTCGTGCTCGGTGGCCCGCTGGGCGAGGAGCTGGGATGGCGCGGCTATGCGCTGGACGCTCTCGAACGCCGTCTGGCTCCTCTCGGCGCGAGCCTGGCCATCGGGGTCGCATGGACCCTGTGGCACCTGCCCCTCTTCTTCATCGACGGCACCGTGCAGCACGACCTGCCGATTGCCCTCTTCGCGTGGCAGATCATGGCGACCTCGATTCTCTACACCTGGCTGGTCCACCGGGCACACGGGAGCCTGCTCCCGGCTCTGGTGCTGCACACGTCCTTCAACGCGACCCTCGGGCTGCTCCCGGTGCTGCCGGATCAGGCGGGGTCGTCCAGGCCCGTCATCATCGCCCTGGTGCTCGCCACGGTCATCGCCGTGGTCGTCGCGCGGACCGGGACCTTCCGGACTCCCCCGGGTCCGGCGCGCAAGCCGCCCGGCTCGGGGCCTTCCGCCGGGCGGTAGCGGTTCATCACCGTCTCCGGACGCCAGCGACCCACACCGCCGCCCCGGGCGCGTCGTCGTGCACCCGGGTGGCTGTGCCGGGAGTCTGTACCTCGTGACCGCGCTCCTCCTCATCGCCGGCCTCGCTGTGCTCGTGGTCGGCGGCGAGGTGCTCGTCCGCGGTGCCGGCGGACTCGCACGGTCGTTCGGCATCTCACCGCTGGTGGTCGGGCTCACGGTCGTCTCCTTCGCCACCTCCGCACCAGAGCTCGCCGTCACGGTCCAGGCCACCCTCGACGGCACCCCCGGGCTGGCGGTCGGCAACGTGGTCGGGTCGAACATCGCCAACGTGCTGCTGGTGCTCGGGATCGCCGGACTGATGCTGCCGCTGGCGGTCCGGATGCCGGTGGTGCGCCGGGACGTGCCGCTGCTCGTCGTGCTGTCGGTGCTGCTGTTGGTGGTCAGCCTGGGCGGGTCCGTCTCGCGCATCGAGGGCCTGATCCTCGTCTTCGCCGTGGCCGGCTACGTCGCCTGGACCGTGATCCGGAGCCGCCGCGAGGAGCTCGCGCTGGCCCGGAAACGGCCGGCGGGACCGGACGAGGCGCCGGCGCTGCGCGTGCCGGTCGCCCTGCTCCTGGTCGTGGTCGGGGTGGCGCTGCTGGTGCTCGGTGCCCGCTGGCTCGTCGACTCCGCGACCGAGATCGCCGCCACCCTCGGGATGAGCGACCTGGTGATCGGTCTGACGATCGTCGCCGTCGGGACCTCGCTGCCGGAGCTGGCGACATCCGTCGTGGCAGCCGTCCGCGGCAACGTCGAGATGGCCGTCGGCAACGCGGTGGGCAGCTGCATCTTCAACATCGGCGCGGTGATGGGCCTGGCGGCCGCGGTCGCCCCCGGGGGTGTGCCCGTGGAGCGGGCCGCCCTGACCTTCGACATGCCGATCATGATCGCCGTCGCGCTCGCACTGCTGCCGATCGCCTTCACCGGCTTCAAGATCGCGCGCTGGGAGGCCGGGCTGTTCGTGGCCTACTACGCGGCCTACGTGACCTACCTGCTCCTGAACTCCGCGGAGCACGGTGCACTGGACGAGTTCAACGCCGTGATGCTGTTCTTCGTCATCCCCATCACCGCGCTCACGCTCGTGCTGCTGGCGGTCTTCGAGCTGGGCGTGCACCGCGGGAGGAGACAGGCCCAGCGCCATGCCGCGGGCGAGGGTGGCGCCGAGTCGTCACCTCGGTGAGTGATCGGCGCAGGGTGCGTGCCGAGAAGGGGTCTCCCGGGCGCCGTCGTCGGGCACGCGAAGAGCCGCCCCGCCCTCGTCCGGATGGCCGCCGAGTGCGCTGCGCCGTGCTTCGCGGAACCGGCTCGTGAACTCGACGGTGACCGGCTGACCATCAAGCGGGTCGATGACGATCAGGTCCGGCTGGTCACCACCAGGCATGACTCGTTCGATCTCACCGTCCGCACCGTACGCGTCCAGGGGGCAGGCGTGAGAGTGCACGTGACCGCTGTTGGTTTGCGAGACCATCTCCACGCGGAGTGGGTGCCTCCAGCCCACCCTGCTTCTCCCGGTCACGTGGGCTCGTGCTGCCGCAGGGTCACCCATGCCTACGCAATCTTCCAGAACGAAGTTCTGGAAGCCGGGGTAGTCGGCGTCCTCCTCGAAACGATCCGGGTTGGTGCACGGCGATCGATCAGTCCGCCGACCGTTCGTCGAGCGCAAGGTCGACCTGGCGGCGCACGTCGTCCGAGGCGATCGAGGCCCGGACGCGCCCGAGTGCCTCGTCGGCGACGCTCCTGTCGATCCGCGCCAGCGACCGGGCGATGGCCGCGAGCTCCACGCCGTCGTCGCACCGCTCGGCTCGATCGGCCAGCACGGAGACGGCTCGGTCGGTGGCGACGTCGCCGAGCGCGGTCGCCGCACGCATCCGGGTCTCGAGACGCCGATCGCTGATCGCGTCCGCCAGGGTGTCGACCGCCTCCTCCTCGGGCCAATCGCCGAGCGCAACGATGGCTCGGGCCTTCAGCACTGCCGCCTCACCACGGTCGGATCCCCGCGCGCAGGCGCGCAGCCCTTCGAGCGCGACGTCGCCGAGATCGCGCAACTTCTGTCGGGTCCGATCGTCGAAGTGCTCGGCCAGCAGCAGCCGGCGCACCCGGTCGTCGAGCGTCGTGTCGGGCATGGTGGTCTCCCGTCTCCTCACTCCGCGAGGGCCTGGGCGTTGGCGTACGCGGTGGCGATCTCCGCCGTGGACAGCTGCACGGACGTCTGGTCGGTGCCGTCGCCCATCATCAGTTCGATCTGTTCGGCGTTGGTGCAGGGGTCGTTGTTCGCGTTGTCGCAGCTGTGCGGTAGACCGAGGAAGTGACCGAGCTCATGCGCGAGCGACACGGCGACCCGTTGGAAGTTGGGCCCGGTGTTGACGGTCTGGCCGCCGCGGGTGTCCTGCACCCACACGGCAGGGTCGTTGCCGCCGACCCGCCAGTTGCTCCCAGTGCCGGTGGCGCGCACGAAATAGGCGTTGATCACGTCGTCGACGTTGTTCTGCGCGGCGACCGCCCGCATCGTGACGAAGTTGTCGGTCGAGTCGGGCATCATCTGCGCGTTGGCGTCGGCGACTGCCAGCTCGTCGAAGCTGACCACCCGGAACCGCACCCGCGCCTGCGTCCAGATCGCGTTCACCGAGCCGCACCGCGTCCGATAGCCCGCGGTGTTGAGGTTGTCGAACAGCGCCGCCGACGCCGTGGCAGTGCGACCGGGCCGGATCGTGTCATCGACGGTGCCGACGATCAGGTGGCACGCGACGGGGATCTCGAGGTCGAATCCCCGGGCCGTCCACTGCAACCCATACTTCTCCGACGCGTCGTCCCCGCTGTCGAGGAACAGGTCGGCATCACCGTCGAACACCGGAGTCGTGTCTGCGTTGACGAACAGCTTCACGAGACGCGGTCGCCACCCGTTCGTCCCGGTCTTGCGCAGCGTGAGCCGTCGGACGTCGGAGCGTTGCATCCCGGCGTGGGGTTCGAGCTCGAAGACGTCGGTGCTCCCGGACTCAAAATCGTTCTTCGCAGGGTTGTCGAGCAGCCACTCCCTGGTGCCGACGTCGAGGTACACCCCGTCGTTCGTGGGCGAGTACCGCTCGGTCCCGGTGCGCACCTCGACGCGCAGCGCCGTGACGGGCGCATCGGGTTCGTCGGAGATCGGCACGGGCTGGGGATAGTCCGGGGCGGTCCACTTGAGGCCGTGGCGCAACTGGGCGCCCGACCCGCCGTCGAGCCAGTGCGAGACGGTGCCCTCGTACAACGGCCCGGCCACCTGGTCGACGTCGTTGACCCACACCAGGATCTCGTCTGGCCGCCACCCGTCGGTGCCGGCTTTGCGCAGGCCCATCTCGCGGATGCCGTCCATCCGCAGGTTCTCGATGTCGCGGATCACGTACGTCTCCAGATCGCCGCGCTCGCGATCGTTCCGATTCCGGTGGTCGAGCTGCCACTCGCGCGTTCCCACGGTGAAGAAGACCCGGTCGTCGGTTCCGGCCCCGCGTCGAGTGGACGTCCTCGTCGTCACCACGATGTCCCGTACGACCACCGACCGATCCGGGAACCGTGGCGGGAAGTCGGCAGCTTCCCACACCACCCCGGCGGTCTGGTGGGCATCGCTGCCCTGGTCGAGCCAGATCCCGATAAGCCCTCGGTAGAGCTCGTCCCCGTTGACGATCACCTTGATGCCGGCCGGCCGCCAGGCGTTCCAGCCGTTCTTGGTGAGCCCGATCTTGCGGATGTCCGAGGTGTCGAGCGCCGAGTTGAGCACCAGGTCGAACGTGTCGGTGGCGCCCGACTGGAAGTCGTTGCGTCCGACCCGGTCGAGGCGCCACTGGCGCGTCCCGATGTCGAAGTACACCTGGTCGTCGGTGCGGGCCGCCGGATCGGCGTCGGTGCGAACCTCGACGACGAGCGAGTCGATGGTCGCCATGTGGCCCCTCCTTCGCGAGCTTGCGTTCGAGAGCGCGCAGGCACTCCACAGAACCACGGAAGCCGGCGTGTGACCAGGGTTCCGGAGGTGGCGATCACCTCGGCGAACACCTCCTGTCAGGTCGACCGGTCGCGCTGCGACCAACCTCCGCGAGCTCGAGAACTGGTTCGACCGCGTCAGCGAGCACCGGTTCGGCTTCACGATGCTCAGCGCGGACCAGCAGCAGACCCTAGACGCGACCTACCTGGCACGCTCGCAGGAGCCCGAAGCAGCGTGAACAACAACCCACCAGCCGACGTCGAAGGGCGCCCGACCCCAAGGTCAGGCGCCCTTCGATACCACTCGGTGCTCCGGAATTCGGGGAACGGGTCCAGCCGAATTCAGGGAACATCCCCGAGTGGAGCTGAGGGGACTCGAACCCCTGACCCCCTGCATGCCATGCAGGTGCGCTACCAGCTGCGCCACAGCCCCGGTGCCCCGGAGGGCCCGGCCAGTCTAGGCCAGCGCCCTAGGCCGGAGCCAATCCCCTGACCGGACGGTCCGCCCTACTGACGCAACGCGTCCGCGGTACTGCTGGGCAGATCCTCCGGAGGTACCCCGGCATGCCAGTCGGCGGGTCGCACGGACGGCCCCAGGTTGTGCGACTCCAGCCGCCACGGGGGCGTAGCCCTGCCGGAGCTCGCCCGGAGCACCGACCAGTGCGCGTTGTGCAGCCCGACCAGCCCGCGCCACCCGACGGGGTCGAGGCCCAGGAGCGCCGTCACCCCGAGCGAGATCGCGGCGCCATGGGACACCACCACCAGCGTGTCCTCCCGGCCCATCGGTGCTGCGAGCTCCGTGATCACCGCGGCGATCCGTTCGGCGACGGACGCCCTCGTCTCGGCGCCGGCGCGCGCCGGGTCCTCGCCGCGCTTCCACACCTCGTACTCGGCGGGCCAGCGCTCGGCGATCTCCTCGATCGCCAGGCCCTCCCACTCACCGAAGGCGCGCTCGCACAGCCGTGAGTCGGTCTCCACCCGGACCTCCACGAGCTCCGCCAGGTACCCGGCGGTGTCGATCGCCCGTCCCAGGGTGGAGGCCACCACCCGAGTGGGGGTGAACCGGCGGGCCAGATCGGCGGCGGCCTGCTCGACCTGCCAGCGCCCGATGTCGTCGAGCGGGATGTCGATCTGGCCCTGGAGGCGGGTGGTGGCGTTGTACGCCGTGCGGCCGTGCCGCCAGAGCACGACGGTCCCGGCCGTCATGCCGTGGCCGCCTGACCGTCGCCGCCGCGCGCATCCCCGGGCAGCTCGACCAGCGGGCAGTCCGCCCAGAGTCGCTCGAGCGCGTAGTAGACGCGATCCTCGGCGTGCTGCACGTGCACGACGACGTCGCCGAAGTCCAGCAGGACCCAGCGCGCCTGGCGGAGCCCCTCGCGTCGGATCGCCTTGACGTCCATCGAGTGCAATGCCTCCTCGACGCCCTCGGCGATGGCGAGGACCTGACGCTCGTTGGTCGCCGAGGCGATCAGGAAGACGTCTGTGAGCACGAGGCGCTCGCTGACGTCCAGTGCGATGATCTCTTGCGCCTTGCGGCTGGACGCCGCGCGGGCCGCAGCGAGGGCGAGGGCGAGGGCCCGTTCGGTCGCCGCCACTAGTCCCCTACCCGCTCGGTGAGCTGCACGAGCGCGCTCGTGGTGATCTCGGCCGGGCCCTGGGCATCGGGAGCGGCTTCGGGTGCGTCCCTCTTGATGAGCATGAAGATGAGCATGCCAAGCACGAACGCCACCAGCACCAGGACGATCATGTGCAGCCAGGTGTAGGGGTGGCGCGCACCCTCATCGTCGTCGTCGTCACCGTGGTGCGGGGTCCCGACGGGAGCCGCAGCTGGTGTGGCCGAGACGCCCGGCTGACCGTTGGACGGGGCCGGCGAGGGGCTCCATCCGCTCCCGCCGACGGCGGGTCCGGTTCCCGCCGTGACACTGCCCCATCGAGGAAGGGGTCCCGCCGGATCGGTCGGTGGCGGCGACGCTGGACCGCTCTGCGGCCACCCCGGCTGGGCCTGGGCGGCCTCCGTGCCGGCGACGGAACGATCCGAGGATGACATCGTGAGCGTGGCCAGTGGTTGGCCATAGGGGGGGAGCCCCCCGGCCGGTGCCGAGTCGCCCGGGAAGGCCGGGCGCTGCGCCTGGGGCTGGCCCGCGGGAGGACCTGCGTGGGCCTGCGGCGCGTTCTGGTCGGGCGGCTGTCCGTAGGGTGGCTGGTGGACGCCACCGTTGAGGCCGTGCGGCGCTCCGGGGCCCTGCGCGGTCTCGTGTGGCTGACCGGGCTGAGTCTGACCCGCGTCGAGGGGTTCCGGCTGGGTCTGTGTCTGCCCTGGTTGCCCCTGCCACTGGCCGAGAACGGGAACATCGACCGGTGACGCGCCCGACACCATCGTGGGCGGCAGCACCACACGACGAACCGGTGGGCGGTCCTGATAACGAGCCTCAGCCGGGGCCGCGTCACCGGGGGGACCCGCCTGGGCGCTGCCGGCCTCCGGGCGCTGTCCCCACATCGCGGCGGGCGCCTGACCCTCCTCCGCCCCACTGCGCTGGGACGCCAGCCGTTGGCTCTGCAGGCGCTCCACGTGGTCGCGCGCGGCCTCTTCGCGCTCGGCCTGCGCCCGCGCCGCCTGCGCCTTGATCGCTGCGGCCCGCTGCTGCGGGGAGATCCGCGGTGGCCCCTCCTCGGCCACGGGCTCCTCGGCCGCCGCACTCGCCGTGGTCTCCGGCGAGGAGTCGGCCGGGGCGCCGTCCCCGTGGTGGGCCATTCGCTCCCGGAGGCTGGCCCGGGTGGGGGTTGCCGGAGTCGGGTGTGTCGGAGTCGGAGTCGTCGCCTCGACCGGCGTCTCGGGCTGAGGCGTCGCTGCCGGTAGCGGTTCCGCCGCCGGAGCCCAGGGGGGAGCCTCGCGCTCCCTGCCTGCCTCCTGGTGGTCGGGGACCGGCGCGGAGGGACGCGGGCCCCAGGACTGCGTCTGGGGCTGCTCCATCGGCTCCGGCGCCGGCGCCTCGGACGCCCGGCGCTCCCGCCGCCGCAGAGGCGCAGAGGGCTCCGGTTCACGCTGCACGGGCGCCCCAGAGGGCTCCGGCTCGCGCTGCCCCGGCGCCACGAACGGCTCCGGCGTCCATCCGGCCTGGGCCCCGTACGAGCGAGCCTCCGGCGGAACCGGGGCCTCGACGGGCTGGGAATCCTGGGGCGGACGAGGCGTCCCCCCGGAATCGGCCCGGGCTCGCTCCCGAAGCTCGCGCCGGGACAGTGGACGCTCGGGGGCGGGACGGGCCGCCATCGACTCGTCCGGCGCGGGGTTCACGCCTCGGGACGCACGCGTCTGGGCTGCCGAGGACGGAGGCGGAACGTCACCGCCGCCGCCACCGACCCCGCCCGACGCGGCCGCCTCGCGGTCGCGGAGCTCGCGCCGGGACAGCGGGCGACCCGCGCCGCCCGATCCCGGACCGGCATCGTGCTCTGTCCCCGCGGTCGGAGGCATGGCGTCGGTCGATCGATCGCCACCCGTGGGGGCGTCCCCGTCACGGCCCTGCTCCTCGAGCAGCCGACGACGTTCCGCCTCACGACGAAGGCGCCGCGAGTTGATGTCGTAGGGACTCTGGTCAGACATCGTCACCTCGGTACAGACGGTGCTTGGTGATGTACTGCACGACGCCGTCGGGAACCAGGTACCACACCGGATCGCCGGCCCTTGCGCGTGCTCGGCAGTCGGTCGACGAGATGGCCAACGCCGGTACCTCCAGCATGCTCACCGCTCCGGGGGGGAAGGTCTCGAGGGAGGCGGTGTGTCCCGGACGGGTCACTCCGACGAAGTGAGCCATGTCCCACAGCTGGTCGGAGTCCTTCCAGGTGAGTATCTGCTCGATCGCGTCGGCGCCTGTGATGAAGTAGAGATCGGCGGTGGGACGCTCAGCCTTGAGGTCTCGCAGCGTGTCGACCGTGTAGGTCAGTCCGGGACGGTCGATGTCCACCCGTGACACGGTGAACCGTGGATTCGACGCGGTGGCGATCACGGTCATCAGGTAGCGGTCCTCGGCCGCCGTGACCTGAGGGTGCTGCTTGAACGCGGGACGACCTGTCGGCACGAAGACGACCTCGTCGAGCTCCAGGTCGGCCGCCGCCTCACTCGCGGCGACCAGGTGACCGTGGTGGATGGGGTCGAACGTGCCGCCCATCACCCCGATCCTCGGCCTGTGCTCCGTCATCCGCTGCATGTCCTCCGTGCGCTGCTGTAGCCCATCCCCCCGACGCTGATCCGTCCGGTCATCTGGGTGCTCGCCCTCGGGTCTCCTCGTCAGATCGGATGCGCGGTCAGTTGCGGTTGCCGACGTTGCGGAACGCGAACGTCACGGCGAGCAGCGTCAGGAGCAGCCCGAAGGCCAGCAGCCCGACACCGGCTGGTGGGATGGGCAGGGTCGCCTCGGCGGATGCCTCGGCGGCAAGCAGGACAGCATGCACGTCGACCTCCCGGGTGACTCGGCTCCCGCCTGCGCTCGGGTCGCAGCGGTCCGTCCAGTGTCGCACGTTCGCACGCGGGCGCGGGACCGTCACCCGGCCGTGGCGCGGGTGAGATCGGCGATCCCCGACGGCCCGAAGAGGCCCCGCTGCGCGGTCCCTGCCGACCGGTGCTCAGCCGCGAACCTGCCCCTCCCCCCGCACGATCCACGTGGTCGTCGTCAGCTCCGCCAGGCCCATCGGGCCCCGGGCGTGCATCTTCTGGGTGGAGATCCCGATCTCCGCCCCCAGACCGAACTGGCCGCCGTCGGTGAACCGGGTGGACGCGTTCACCATGATCGCCGCCGAGTCGAGGGCACCGATGAATCTCTCCGATGCGGCGAGGCTCTGGGTGACGATCGCCTCGGTGTGCCCGGACGACCACGTCCTGATGTGGTCGATGGCATCCTCCAGGTCGTCCACCACGCGTACGGCCAGGTCCAGGGAGAGGTACTCCGTCGCCCAGTCCTCGTCCGTGGCCGGCACGACGTCCACGCCCGGCGGGGCCAGCGCGGCGGTGCGGTCGTCGCCGTGCAGCACGACGTCGGCCTCCGCGAGGGCGGCGAGCACCGCCGGGAGCACCGCCTGGGCCGCATCGGCATGGACCAGCAGGGTCTCCGCCGCGTTGCAGACCCCCACCCGCTGGGTCTTGGAGTTCAGCACGATGTCCACGGCCATCTGCGGATCCGCGCTGGCGTCGAGGTACACGTGGCAGTTGCCCACCCCGGTCTCCACGACGGGGACCGACGCCTCCCGCACCACCGTCTGGATCAGATCGGCCCCGCCGCGGGGGACGAGCAGATCGACCAGGCCGCGGGCATGCATGAGTGCCACCGCTCCTTGCCGACCGTGCTCGTCGATGGACTGGACGGCGTCCGCCGGCAGTCCGGCACCCTTCAGCGCCTGACCCAGCACCCGGACGATGACCGTGTTGGACGACGCCGCCGCGGAGCCGCCGCGCAGGATCGCGGCGTTGCCGCTCTTCAGGGCGAGGCCCGCAGCGTCGACCGTCACGTTGGGCCGGGCCTCGTAGATCATCCCGACGACGCCCATGGGCACGCGCACCTGACGCAGGCGCAGCCCGTTGGGCAGGGTGGAGCCGCGTACCACCTCCCCCACCGGGTCGGGCAGCGCGGCGACCTCGCGTAGCGCGTCGGCGATGGCCTCGATCCGCTCCGGGGTGAGCGCGAGCCGGTCGAGCAGGCCCGCCGAGGTGCCCGCGGCGCGGCCGCGCTCCAGATCGGTGGCGTTGGCCGCGACGATCTCGGGGGTCGCCGCCACCAGGGCGTCGGCCATCGCATGCAGCGCGGCGTCCTTGGCTGCCCTCGTGGCACCCGCCAGCTCACGCGCGGCCACCCTGGCCCGGCGGGCGACGGCGAAGACCGCCTCACGGACGTCGTCGTCGGTGGGCGACCCGGCTGGGGTCTGGGTGTCTGTGGTGGTCATCCCCGCAGGATAGGCACTATCGGCGAGCCGTCACGAGCACCAGGTCGTCACGATGGACCACCTCACGGTCGTAGCCGGCGCCCAGCTGCTCACGCAGCTCGCGGGTGGAGCGCCCGAGCAGCTCGGGGAGCTCCGCCGCCGAGAACGCCACCAGGCCGCGGGCCACGACGGAGCCGTCCGTGCGGACCAGCTCCACGGGATCCCCTGCCTCGAACTCCCCCTCCACCGCCGTGATGCCGGCGGGGAGCAGCGACGTGCGCCGGTCCACGACCGCCTGGACGGCACCGTCGTCGAGCACGAGGCGGCCGGTGGTCGTGGCCGCGTGCTCCAGCCACAGCATCCGGGTCTTGCGGCGGCGGCCGGTGGCGGCGAACCACGTCCCCACCGGTTCCCCGGCCAGGGCGCGCGCGGCGTCGTCGGCCCGGGCCAGCACCACCGGGACACCCGAGCCCGTCGCGATCGCCACCGACTCCAGCTTGCTCACCATGCCGCCGGAGCCGACGGAGGACCTCGACCTGCCGACCCTGACGCCCTCCAGGTCAGCAGGCCCCCGCACCTCGCTGATCCTCCGCGCGCCCGGACTCGTCGGTGGCCGGTCGTAGAGCGCGTCCACGTCGCTGAGCAGCAGGAGTCCGTCGGCGTTGGCCAGGTGGGACACCAGGGCGGCCAGCCGATCGTTCTCCCCGAAGCGGATCTCCGCGGTGGCTACGGTGTCGTTCTCGTTCACCACCGGCACGACCCCGAGCGCGAGCAGGCGCTCGAGGCATCTCTGGGCGTTGCGGTAGTGCGAGCGCCGCACGGTGTCCTCCGCGGTGAGCAGCACCTGTCCCACCCGGAGCCCGTGGCTCGCGAAGGCCTCGGTGTAGCGGGCGATGAGCAGGCCCTGGCCCACGGAGGCCGTGGCCTGGGCGGTGACCAGGTCACGCGGCCGGGCAGACAGGCCGAGCGGACCGAGGCCGGCAGCGATGGCGCCTGAGGTGACCAGCACCACCTGACCCCCGGCCTCCCGCCGAGCCGCGATGACCGCGACCAGCGCGCGGAGGGCCTCGACGTCCAGCCGTCCGTCGGTACCGGTCAGCGAGGACGAGCCGATCTTCACCACGACGCGGTGGGCGGTGGCGAGGAAGTCGCGCGGCAGCGTGCGGGCAGGGCTCACGGGGAGTCATTCTCGCGCACCGGGAGGGCGAGAGCCGGGACCGCCACGGGCCGAGACTCGCGTGGCAACCTAGGTTGACGGCAGGGAACCGTCAACCTAGGCTGACGTCATGGCGGAGCAGACGACGAACCTGGTGGGCGAGGGCACGGATCCGGACCCGGCGGTGGGACTGCGTGCGGTGGCGGCCCTGCGCCGGCTCGCCGAGCAGCTCGAGGACCTCCAGGTGGCGAATGCGCGCCGGCTCGGGTGGTCCTGGGCGCAGATCGCCGCGTCCCTCGGGGTGTCGAAGCAGGCCGTCCACAAGAAGCACGCCCGGGGCATCCCCGGTTCGGGAAGGGGACAGTGATGTTCGAGCGTTTCACACGAGCGGCGCGCGAGGCCGTGGTGCGGGCACAGGAACAGGCGCGCCTGCTGCGGCACGACGAGATCGGCCCGGAGCACCTCCTGCTCGCGATCCTCGCGGGCGAGTCCACCGGCGCCCGGGTCCTGCGCTCCTACGGGGCCGACCTGGACCAGGTGCGCACGCAGGTGGTCGCCGGTCCGCAGCTCGACTCCGATGCGCTGCGCGCGGTGGGGATCGATCTGGAGGAGGTCCGCCGCCGCGTCGAGGAGACCTTCGGGACAGGTGCGCTGGACCGTCCGCGGCGGCGCGCGCGGTGGCGTCGTGGGCTGCGGCACATCCCCTTCACGGCCGCGGCCAAGCACGCCCTCGAGCAGTCGCTGCGCGAGGCGATCGGGCTCGGGCACCGCTACATCGGGTCCGAGCACCTGGTGCTCGGCCTGCTCGTGGACGAGCGGGGAACGGCCCGGCGGGTCCTGGCCGCGACGGGTGTCAGCCCCACACAGGACGAGCTGCGCGTCGCGGTCCGGCGCGAAGTCGACGACGCCGCGTAGCCGCCGGCCGGGACCGCGGCGGCCACACCGTGACCCGCGGCTACTCGTCGGCGGGGTCGGTCCAGCGCCCGGCCTCACGCTCGGTCCACAGCTCGGACCGTGCATCGGCCTTCGCGTCCATCCGCTGCTTGTAGCCCTCGCGGCGTTGGTCACGGGTGGGACGCGCCGACTCCTCGAGCCGTCGGTCGCTCCCCCGCGGCCCGCTGAGCAGCTCGGACCCGCTGAGCAGCGTGGGCTCCCAGTCGAACACGACACCGCCCTCGTCCGGCCCGATCACGACCTCGTCCCCCGCGACCGCGCCGGCCGTGAAGAGCTGGTCCTCGACGCCCAGCCTGGCCAGCCGGTCGGCCAGGTATCCGACCGCCTCGTCGTTGAGGAAGTCGGTCTGCTTCACCCACCGCTCGGGCTTGGCTCCCCGGACCTGGAACCACACCCGGTCCCCGCTGGTCCGCCGGGTCACCGTGAACTGGGCCTCGTCGACCGCCCTGGGGCGCAGGACCGTCCGGGTGGGGGTCACCGGAGGGGCCGCCGCACGGGCCTTCTCCACCAGGCCCGCAAGTGCGAAGGTCAACGGGCGCAGACCCTCGTGCGTGGCCGCGGAGACCTCCAGCACCTGCATGCCTCGGGCCTCGAGCTCCGGTCGCACCATCTCGGCCAGGTCGCGCGCCTCCGGGACATCGATCTTGTTCAGCACCACCAGCCGGGGCCGCTCCCCCAGGGGGACCTCGGCCCCGACGATGTCGAGGTCACCGGCGTACGCCGCCAGCTCTGCCTCGATCACGTCGATGTCGCTGATCGGGTCCCGATCGGGTTCGAGGGTCGCGCAGTCCACCACGTGAGCGAGCACCGCGCACCGCTCGATGTGGCGCAGGAACTCCAGGCCGAGCCCCTTGCCCTCGCTCGCGCCCGGGATCAGGCCGGGCACGTCGGCGACGGTGAACCTCGATCCACCGGCCATCACCACCCCAAGGTTGGGCACCAGGGTCGTGAACGGGTACTCGGCGATCTTGGGCCGGGCCGCGGACAGCGCGGCGATCAGGCTCGACTTGCCCGCGCTCGGGTAGCCGATCAGGGCGACGTCGGCGATCGTCTTGAGCTCCAGGACGATGTCTCGCGTCTCACCGGGCTCGCCGAGCAGTGCGAATCCGGGCGCCTTGCGCCTCGGGGACGCGAGCGCGGCGTTGCCCAGCCCGCCCTTTCCCCCGGCGGCGATCACGAAGCGCGTACCGGCGCCGACGAGGTCGGCGAGCACCGTGCCGTCCGGGGCCTTGACGACCGTGCCGTCCGGCACGCGGAGCACGACGTCGCCCCCGTGCGCGCCGTCGCGGTTGTCTCCGGTCCCGGGCGCCCCCGCCTTGGCGCGGCGGTGGGGCGAGTGGTGGTAGTCGAGCAGGGTGGTGATCTGGGGGTCCACCTCGAGGACGACGTCGCCGCCGTCGCCACCGTTGCCGCCGTCGGGGCCGGCGAGCGGCTTGAACTTCTCCCGGCGGATCGAGGCGCACCCGTGACCGCCGTCACCGCCGGCGGCATGCAGGACGACGTGGTCGATGAACGTTGCCACAGGTCCTCCTCTCAGGGTGAGCCCTCGGTGCGGGGTGCGCCCCTGGGCCCTCGGATGGTGCGACCGTCCGGCCTCGCGAGCCACCGGTACGACGAAGGGGCGCACCGATACGGCGCGCCCCTGTCGGGAAGTGTGTCAGGCGTCAGTCGTGACGATGTCGATGACCCTGCGGCCCCGACGGATGCCGAAGGTGACGGCGCCCGGGCTGAGCGCGAAGAGCGTGTCGTCGCTGCCGCGTCCCACGTTGATGCCGGGGTGGAAGTGCGTGCCGCGCTGGCGGACGATGATCTCGCCGGCGTTGACCACCTGGCCGCCGAAGCGCTTCACACCAAGGCGCTGGGCGTTGGAGTCGCGCCCGTTGCGCGAGGAGCTCGCGCCCTTCTTGTGTGCCATGACTGCCTGCCTCTTGTTCGTTCCGGAGCGAAGGGGCGTCCGCTCACGCGATGCTGGTGACCTTCAGCCGGGTCAGCTGCTGGCGGTGACCCTGGCGCTTGCGCGAGCGGGTCTTGTTCTTGAACTTCTGGATGATGATCTTCGGGCCCTTCTCGTCCCGGACGATCTCAGCGGTGACGGTGACCTTGGCGAGCGCCTTAGCGTCGGAGGTCACCTTCTCGCCGTCGACGAGGAGCAGGGCGGGAAGGTTCACGGACTCTCCAGCGGACCCGGAGAGACGGTCGACGACGACGACGTCGCCCACGGATACCTTCTCCTGGCGGCCACCGGCCTTGACGATCGCGTACACCACGTTCCTGCTCATCTCTGCTCGTCGAGTGTTCGTCGGGCCCGTCAGTCTTGCGCGCACACGCCTGGCCGCACAGGGCTCAGGGGGTTCGGGCAGCGCCAGAGCGACGCGGGAAGCGCCGACGTTCCAGGGTACGGAGTGCGCACCCCCTGGTCAAACCTCAGTGGCCTCACCCCTGTCAGGCGCAGCCTCGGCACCCGAATCCGCCGATGGGTCCCGCTCCTCGTCATCGGACGAACCGGGGGCGCCCTCCACGGCCTCGACACTCTCCACCACGTCGGCGAGCTCGGTGGCGGCGGCCTCGGGCACCCGGTCGCCGTCGAACGGCTCCGGTGCCACGTCCGGCACCTCCCCGACCGGCGCACCCTCCGAGGCCTCCGGTGCCACGTCCGGCACCTCGGGCACCGAGTCGTGTCCCGGGTCGTGGGCGTGCTCGTGGGCGTGCTCGCGCTCGTGCTCGTGGGCGTGAGCGGCGGCGGCCGCGATCGTGGCCAGTGTCGCCTTCACCGCCTCGCGCGCCTCGGGGAGCACCGGGACACCCACGGACGACGAGGACGACGAGACCTTCTTGCGCCTCGACCGCTTGGGCTCCCCATCCCCCGCTGAGCCGTCGGACTCGCTGGTCGGCTTGGGATCCACGGGCTCGGTGTGCACGATGAAGCCGCGCCCGTTGCAGTGCTGGCAGGTCTCGCTGAAGGCCTCGATCAGGCCCTGGCCCACCCGCTTGCGGGTCATCTGGACCAGCCCGAGCGAGGTGACCTCGGCCACCTGGTGCTTGGTCCTGTCGCGTCCCAGGCACTCGACGAGCCGCCGTAGCACCAGGTCCCGGTTGGACTCGAGCACCATGTCGATGAAGTCGATGACGATGATCCCGCCGATGTCGCGCAGTCTGAGCTGGCGCACGAGCTCCTCGGCCGCCTCGAGGTTGTTCCGCGTCACCGTCTCCTCGAGCGTCCCGCCCGAACCGGTGAACTTGCCGGTGTTCACGTCGATCACCGTCATCGCCTCGGTGCGGTCGATGACGAGCGAGCCGCCCGAGGGCAGCCACACCTTGCGGTCCATGCCCTTGCCGAGCTGCTCGTCGATCCGGTGCGCGGCGAACACGTCCCCGTCGCCGTCCCACCGGCGAACCCGGTCGGCGAGGTCCGGCGCCATCGCGCTGACGTAGCCGGAGATCATCGACCACGCGCCCTCGCCCTGGACCACCAGGGAGCTGAAGTCGTCGTTGAAGATGTCGCGGACCACCCTGATCGCCAGGTCGGGCTCACCCTGGAGCAACGCCGGCGGGGATGCGGTCTTCGCCTTCTTCTCGATCGCGGTCCACTGCTCCTGCAACCGGGTCACGTCGCGGCGCAGCTCCTCGTCGGAGGCTCCCTCTGCGGCCGTCCGGACGATCACGCCCGCGTCATCGGGGACGATCTCCTTGAGGATCTTCTTCAGCCGGGCGCGCTCGTTGTCCGGAAGCTTGCGCGAGATCCCGGTCATGCCACCGCCGGGGACGTAGACGAGGTACCGCCCGGCGAGGGTGATCTGCGAGGTGAGCCGGGCGCCCTTGTGGCCGACCGGGTCCTTGGTGACCTGCGCGAGCACCGAGTCGCCCGACTTCATGGCCTGCTCGATGCGACGCGGCTGGCCCTCCATGCCGGCGGCGTCCCAGTTCACCTCGCCGGCGTAGAGCACGGCGTTGCGGCCCTTGCCGATGTCGACGAAGGCGGCCTCCATGCTGGGCAGGACGTTCTGCACCCGGCCGAGGTACACGTTGCCGGCCATCGGCGCCTGGCTGTTCTGCTCGGCCCGGGAGACGTAGTGCTCCACGAGCACGCCGTCCTCGAGCACGGCGATCTGCACCCGGCCAGCCGCCTCGCGCACAACCATGCCGCGTTCGACGGACTCACGCCGGGCGAGGAACTCCGCCTCGGTGACGGTCGCGCGGCGCCGTCCGGCGTCCCGCCCTTCGCGCCGCCGCTGCCGCTTGGCCTCGAGCCTGGTGGAGCCGCGCAGGGCCGTCACCTCGTCGCCGCCGGTCCGCCCGCCGCGCCCGCGCTGGCGCTCGCTGGGTGCCGGCTCGTCGCCGGACTCCCCGCGGGAGCGGCGTCGACGCCGCCGACGCCGGCTCGACGCGCTGGTGCCCTCACCCTCGGGTGAGTCCTCGCGGGTCTCGGCGTCCTCGTCCTCCGAGGCATCTGAACCGTCGCCCTCGGCCGCCTTGCCCTTGGACGACGAACGACCGCCGCCCTCGCCCTCGGTCGCCTTGGCCTTGGACGACGAACGACCGCCGCCCTTGCCACGGCCACCGCGGCCCTTGGGGGCCTCGGTCTCGGTGCCCGACTGCCCGCCCTCCTCGGCCTCCTCGCCGGCGCGGTCCTCGGCGGTGTCCTCGGGCCGATCGTCCTTGCGGTCGTCGCCGCGATCGTCCGCGTCCTGCTTCCCGCGTCCACGACCACCCCGACGACGACGACGGGGCCCGCCCTCGTCCTGCTCGCGGTCGCCGTCCGGCCCGCGATCCGGCTCGCCCTGCCGGTCGCCGACGGACTCCTGCTGGTCGCCCACCGGGCCCGCGTCCACCGGACGCGGCGGGCCTGCGGGTGCCTCCACGCGGCGACGGGGCCGCGCGGTCGGTTCCGGAGCCTGGAAGAGGACTGCCGTCGACGCGAGCCTGGGCGTGCCGCCCACCCGGACCGACGGCGACTGCGCCGACTCAGCACCCGACTTCGCGTCCGGCTTCGTCTCCCGCTTCGTGTCCGACTGGTCAGATGTGCCCTGCGGCGCGTCGGCGGTCACCTTGCGGCGGGTCCGGGTCGGCGCCTTCTTGGCCGGGCCGCCGGCGTCCCCGACCTGGCTCGTGTCCGTCGCGGGCGCCTCGCCGGCGTCGGGCGCGTCGGGCGTGGATGCGCCGGCCGCGCTCGCTTCCGCGGCGGCACCCGGGGAGGTCGCCGCCCGGGTCGATCGGCGGGGTGAGCGCTTGCGAGCAGGGGCCTCTGCCGACCCCTCTGCTGCTGACTCGTCGGGCGTCGCGTCGTTCGTCACGTGTGCTCCAGGCCCGCGGGGCTGTCCACACCCACCAGCCAGCGGGCGAATCGGTCGTCGGGCGCCAGCGGCGCCGCGACGGAAGTCGTCGAGAGTCGTCGGGCTGACCAGGTGGGCGACCCCGGCGCCTGCCGGAAGGTTCGACGGCGCACCAGGGGTGTTCGCGGACCACAGTCAGCGGAACGTCTGTGGCCGAGGTGGCGGTGTGGCGGCCCCCTCTGCCGTCGTCAGTATCGCACAGCATCGCCCCGATCACGGCTGACGACACCCGCCGTCGACCGGAGGCGACTGCCCGCCGCACTGGGACCAAGGTCCCACCCCACCCTGTTTGTCCGTTCCTAGCGTTCGAGCATCGCAGTGCCCTCGGCAGAGGAGAACCATGGATGCCCTCGACCTGGCCCGCTGGCAGTTCGGGATCACCACGGTCTACCACTTCATCTTCGTCCCCCTGACGATCGGCCTCGCTCCCCTGGTCGCCCTGATGCAGACCTTCTGGGTGCGCACCCGCGACGAGAAGTGGCTGCGACTCACCAAGTTCTTCGGCAAGCTCCTCCTCATCAACTTCGCCATCGGCGTCGCCACCGGGATCGTCCAGGAGTTCCAGTTCGGGATGAACTGGAGCGAGTACTCGCGGTTCGTCGGTGATGTGTTCGGCGCCCCCTTGGCGATGGAGGCCCTGGCCGCGTTCTTCATCGAGTCCACGTTCCTCGGGCTGTGGATCTTCGGCTGGGACAAGCTGCCCCGGCGGATACACCTGGCCTGCATCTGGGCCGTCGCGATCGCCAGCAACGTCTCGGCCTACTTCATCCTCGCGGCCAACTCCTGGATGCAGCACCCGGTGGGCGCCACGATCGACCCGGAGACCGGCCGGGCCCAGATGACCGACATCGGCGCGGTGCTGTCCAACGTCACCCTGCTGGCGGCTTTCCCGCACACCCTCGCGGCCTCCTTCCTCACCGCCGGAACCTTCGTGGCGGGCATCGGAGCATGGTGGATGGTGCGGACCGTTCGCCGGGGGGACACCGACACCGCCCGGGTCGTCTACCGGCCGGCCGTCGTGATGGGCGTCGTGACGATGCTGGTCTCCGGGGTGGCGATCACGGCAACCGGCGACTGGCAGGCCAAGCTGATGTACGACCAGCAGCCGATGAAGATGTCCTCGGCCGAGGCGCTGTGCGAGGGCGAGAACGGCGCCGCACTGTCCCTGCTCACCATCGGCGACCTCTCGAACTCCTGCGAGGGCGTCAGCCACCTCATCACCATCCCCGGCGTCACCTCGTACCTGGCGTCCGGGGACTTCGACTCCTACCTGCCCGGGGTCACCGAGCTCCAGGAGCGCTCCGAGGCGCTCTACGGCGACGGCGTCGACTACCGGCCCAACCTGGCGGTCACCTACTGGAGCTTCCGGCTGATGATCGGGCTCGGGATCGGCAGCGCCGCCCTCGCCGCCGGCGCCCTCCTCCTGCTGAGGAAGGGGCGGGTGACCGGAAGGCGCTGGTTCGCCACCGTCGGGCTGCTCGCCATCCCCACCCCGTTCCTCGCCTCGTCGTTCGGGTGGATCTTCACCGAGATGGGCCGTCAGCCCTGGGTGGTAGCGCCCAACCCGAACCCCACGGGCATCGACGGGGTGTGGTTGCTCACGGCGACAGGGGTGTCCAGCGTAGTCAGCCCCGGCATGGTGATCGCCTCCATGGTCGCCTTCACCGCCCTGTACGGGGCGCTCGCCGTGGTCTGGTTCCGGCTGATGCGCAGGTATGCGAGCGAGGGTGTGGCGGACACCGAGCACGACCCGAGCCCCGAGGCGCGCGCCGGTGGATCCGATGACCCCGACCGCCCGCTCTCGTTCGCCTACTAGAGAGGATGACCATGGACCTGCCCACCGTCTGGTTCGTCCTCATCGCCGTGCTGTGGACGGGCTACCTGGTGCTCGAGGGCTTCGACTTCGGCGTCGGGATGCTCCTGCCGGTGCTGGGTCGCTCCGACCGCGAGCGCCGCACGATGATCAACACGATCGGGCCCCTGTGGGACGGCAACGAGGTCTGGCTGCTCACCGCCGGCGGGGCCACCTTCGCGGCCTTCCCGATGTGGTACGCCACGATGTTCTCCGGCTTCTACCTGCCCCTGCTGCTCATCCTCCTCGCGCTCATCGTGCGGGTGGTCGCCTTCGAGTGGCGCGGCAAGATCGACGACGACGCCTGGCGGGCGCGGGCCGACCGGGCGCTGATCATCGGGTCGTGGGTGCCCGCCGTGCTCTGGGGCGTCGCCTTCGGCAACCTGGTCCGCGGGGTCCACTTGGACGCCGACTTCCAGTACGTCGGGGGCTTCTGGGCGCTGCTCAACCCGTTCGCCCTGCTCGGCGGCGCGACGACCGCCCTGATCTTCCTGACCCACGGTGCGGTGTTCCTGGCCCTGAAGACCGACGGTGACATCCGTCGTCGGGCCGCGAGCCTCGCCGTGCGCGGCGCCGTCGCGACACTCGTGGCCGGGGGCGCCTTCGCCCTGTGGACCCAGCTGGCCTTCTCCGTCGCCTGGACCTGGGTGGCGACGGCGGTCGCTGCCGCGGCGCTGCTTGCACTGGTGGCCGCCACCCGCCAACGGCGGGAGAAGGCGGCCTTCGGCTGGTCGGTGCTGGCCATCGTCTCCGTCGTGGTGCTCATCTTCGGGTCGATGTACCCGGACGTGATGCCCGCCCTGGACGGCGTGAACTCGCTCACCGTCGACAACGCGTCGTCGGCCGACTACACGCTCACGATCATGACCTGGGTGGCCGTGGCACTCGTCCCGCTGGTCCTGCTCTACCAGGGATGGACCTACTGGGTCTTCCGCAAGCGGATCTCCACCGAGCAGATCCCCGCGCACACCGGCCTCACGTTCCGCCGTTGACGCAGGCCGCCCTGCTGCGCAAGGCGCGCGCCGCCCGGCGGTACGTCCTGCTCACCGCGGCCATGGGCGGCGCGACGGCTGCCCTGGTCATCGCCCAGGCTCTGCTGCTCGCCGACGTCCTGGCCCCGGTCATCTCCGAAGACGCCCGCTGGTCCGACGTCTCGGCGACCGTCGGCCTGGTTGCGCTGGTGGTTCTCGCCCGGGCCGCGGTCACCGCCACGCAGGAACGCTTCGCCCACCGCGCCGCGGGGCGGGTGATCGCCGATCTGCGCGAACAGGTGCTCACCCATGCCGCGGCCCTCGGGCCGCGCTGGCTGGCCGGCGCGCAGTCGGGCGGCCTCGCCACGCTGACCGGCCGCGGCCTCGACGGGCTCGAGCCCTACTTCGTCCGGTACCTTCCCCAGCTGCTGCTCGCGGTAACCGTCACCCCGGCCGCGCTGGCGGTCGTCGCCGGTCTGGACTGGATCGCCGGCCTCACGATCGCGATCACCGTCCCGCTGGTCCCCGTGTTCATGGTGCTCATCGGACGGCTCACCGCGGGCTACGCCGGGCGCCGCCTGGCCGTCATGGCGCGTCTGGGCCACCAGGTGCTCGACCTGCTGGCCGGGCTCCCCACCCTGCGTGCCCTGGGCAGGGAGCAGGGCCCCGCCACCCGGGTCCAGCAGCTCGGCGACGCCCACCGGCGGGCGACCATGGGCACCCTGCGCGTCGCGTTCCTCTCCGGGATGGTCCTCGAGCTCGTCACCACGCTCTCGGTCGCGCTGGTGGCCGTCGGGGTGGGTCTGCGGCTGGTCGGCGGGGGGCTCGACCTGCGCACCGGGCTGGCGGTCCTGATCCTGGCCCCCGAGGTGTACCTGCCGCTGCGTGCCGTGGGTGCACACTTCCACGCGTCGGCCGACGGGGTGGCGGCCGCGGAGCGGGCGTTCGCCGTGCTCGCCGAGCCGATTCCCGCCCCCGGCGTACTCCCCGCACCGGACCTGGCCCGCACCACGATCGTGCTCAGCGGAGTCAGCGTGGTCACGCCCGACCGGAGCGGCCACGCACCCGCCGGGCTCGACCTACGGATCGAACCGGGCACCGTCGTCGCGCTGACGGGTCCCAACGGTGCAGGGAAGTCGACGGCCGTCGGCGTCCTGCTCGGACTGATCAGCCCTGATGAGGGGACCGTCGAGCTCGTGGGTCCACACGGCACCGTGGACCTGGCGACCGTCGACCCTCGCACCTGGTGGGCGCAGATCGCGTGGGTCCCGCAGCGACCCACGATCGAGCCGGGCTCGGTGCGCGACGCCGTCGGGAGCGGGATCTCGCAGGAGTCCCTCGAGCGGGCCGCGCTCATCTCCGGGTTCGCCGAGGTCCTCGCGGGGCTCCCCGGCGGCTGGGAGGCCCGGATCGGTCGAGCCGGGCACGGGCTCAGCCTCGGCCAGCGTCAGCGCCTGGCCCTCACGCGCGCCCTCGTGCACACGGCACCCCTGGTGATCCTGGACGAGCCGACGGCGCACCTCGACCCGGCAGCCCGGCGACACGTCGACGACGCGATCGCTGCCCTCCGAGCCGAGGGACGCACGGTCGTGCTCATCACCCACGACCCGCGCGGCGCGGACCAGGTGGCCGTCGTCGGCGCCGCGGTGACCGCCCGATGAACCGCTGGCGGCACGACCCGCTCTGGCAGGCGGTCGGCATGCTCGGGGTTCGGCCCGCGCGTGCGGCGTGGGCCGTGCTGGCGGGCTCGGCCGGGCTGGGCAGCGCGGTCGCTCTCGCCGCAGCATCGGCCTGGTTGATCGCACGGGCGTCCCAGATGCCGCCGGTGATGACCCTGACCATCGCCGTGGTCGCCGTCCGCACCTTCGGCATCTCCCGCGGGGTGCTCCGGTACCTCGAGCGACTCGCCTCCCACGACGTCGCCCTGCGAGGCATGGCGACCCTGCGCGCCCGCCTCTACGACCGGCTCGCGGCGCGCGACCCCGGCTCGCTGATGGCGTTGCGGCGGGGTGACCTGCTCGCCCGGGTGGGGGCCGACGTCGACAGCGTGGGGGACGTCGTCGTGCGGGGTCTGATGCCGATCGCCGTCGCGGTGGTGGTCGGCGCGGGGAGCGTCGCCCTGGTCGGCGCGTTCCTTCCCGCTGCGGGGGCCGGGCTGGCGTTGGGACTGCTGCTGGCCGGAGGCGTCGCTCCGTGGTGGGCCGTGCGTGCCGCGCGCACGGCCGAGGCCCGGTCCTCCCACGCCCGTGCGCGGCTGAGCGCCACCACCCTGACCCTGCTCGACGGGGCGGCCGAGCTGCGGGTGTCCGGGCGCTTCGACGCCGTGCTCGGCGAGCTGCGCGACACCGAGGCGGAGCTCGCGCGGGCCACCGACGCCGCCGCCCGTCCCGCGGCCGTTGCGGTGGCCATCGGTCCCCTGGCGGTGGGTCTGGCCGTCCTGGTCTCCCTGCGGTGGGGCATCCCCGCGACCACCGCCGGGGCCCTCGACCCGGTCGAGCTCGCGGTGGTCGTGCTCACCCCGCTGGCAGCCTTCGAAGCGGCGTCCTTGCTGCCGGGCGCGGCGGTGGCACTCCTGCGCTCACGCCAGGCGGCGCGCCGCGTCATCGAGCTGATGGAGCCGTCACCCGAGGGCGCCCCGGCGCCGATGCCCGCCGCGCCCGTGGGGCGCCCGCACCCCGCCCCGAGCCCCGAGCCGACCCCCAACGCCCACCTGGTGGCGCGGGGCCTGGCGTGCGGCTGGGCCGGTCGGCCGGTCCTGCAGGGGATCGACCTGGAGCTGCATCCGGGCCGGCGGATCGCCGTCGTCGGGCCGAGCGGTGCGGGCAAGACGACGCTGCTGCTCACCCTTGCCGGCCTGCTCCCGCCGCTGGCCGGCGAGGTCCGGCTCGACGGGACCCCGATCCACGCCCTGCCTCGCGACATCGCGGCCCGGTCGGTGACGATGACGGCCGAGGACGCTCACGTCTTCGACACCACCGTGCTGGAGAACCTCCGCGTCGCGCGGGGCGACGTCACCGCGGCGCAGGCCGTCTCGGCCCTGGCGTCAGTCGGTCTCGACGCCTGGCTGGCGGGCGTCCCCGACGGCCTGGACACGATGCTCGGGCTCGACGCGACGCGGATGTCGGGCGGGGAGCGTCGCCGGCTCCTGCTCGCGAGGGCGCTGCTGAGCCCCGGACCGCTCCTGTTCCTCGACGAGCCGACCGAGCACGTCGACACCGGTGCGGCCGATCTGCTGGCCGGCCTCCTCGATGGTCGGCTCACCCCGGGCCGCGGCGTGGTCGTGGTCACCCACTGCTCCGGGATCGAGGCGGCGGACGAGGTGATCTGGCTGGACCGGACGGGTAGCGTGCGGGCACGAGGACCACACCGGGAGTTGCTGGCCGGCCCCGACGGGTCGGAGTACCGCAGCGCCTGGCGCGGCGAGGACCCAGGAGAGCGATGAACAGCCACCCCGGACGGGACGCCACCCGTGGCACGGATCACCACGACGGGTCGTTCGCCGCTGCCGACCTGCTCCAGGCAGCCCTGGGCCTGGCCTCCGACCTCGACCTGCCGACGGTCCTGCACCGATTCGTCAGCGCGAGCGCCGCCCTCACCGGAGCCGCGTTCGGTGCGATCAACGTGCTCGACCCGCACGGGCGCTCCACCACCTTCGTGCAGACCGGCGTCGACGAGCGCCTCGCCACCATGATCGGCCGGTCGCCGCACGCCGTCGGCGTCCTCGGCGCCATCCCGTCGCACGGCACCATGCGCCTCGACGACCTGAAGGAGCACCCATCTTTCCGGGGCTTCCCGCCCGAGCACCCGCCGATGGGGTCGTTCCTGGGGACCGCGGTGCGGGTGCGCGACAGGGTGTTCGGCTACCTCTACCTGTCCAACAAGCCGGGCGGCTTCACGCCCGACGACGACGAGATCGTGCTCACCCTGGCCGCCGCGGCCGCGGTCGCGATCCAGAACGCCCAGATCTACGCCGCCTCCGAGCGACGGGAGCGGTGGCTGCGCGCCGGCCAGCAGATCACCACGATGCTGCTCTCCGGGGCCGAGCAGGAGGAGGTGCTCGCCCAGGTGGCGGCCTCCTCCCGCGAGGTGGCGGGAGCGGACACCGCGGCGCTCGTGCTACCCGGCATGGGCGAGAGCCTGGTGATGGAGATCGTGGACGGGGTCGCCGCCGACGAGCTCATCGGCACCGTGATGCCGCCGGACGGGCGGGCACGGACCGTGCTCCGGGACGGCAACGGGCTGGTGGTGGACTCACTCCAGCGCGCCCGCGCGATGCGCGTGGACTCGATGCGCCGCTTCGGCCCCGCGCTCTACGCGCCGATGCAGGCCGACGGCCAGGGCGTCGGCGTCCTCGTGCTGCTCCGACTGGCGGGGTCCCCGCCGTTCGGGCCGACCGACCTGGCCACCGCCGAGTCCTACGCCGCTCAGGCGGCCCTCGCCCTGGTGCTGGCCGAGGCGCGGCACGCCCAGGACGTAGCGGCGCTCCTGGACGAGCGGGAGCGGATCGCCCGCGACCTGCACGACCTGGCCATCCAGCAGCTGTTCGCCACCGGCATGCAGCTGGAGACCGTCCGGCGACGCGCGGCGCGGGGAGTGGACCCGTCCGAGCTGACGGGGATCGTGGAGGACGCGCTGGACAGCGTGGATGCGACGGTGCGGCAGATCCGTTCCATCGTGCACGCGCTGCGCGACCCCGACGCCTCGGCGCCGCTGGCCGAGCGCCTCCGGCGCGAGGCCTCGCTCGCCCGCACCGGCCTGGGGTTCGCACCTTCGCTCGTGGTCACCGTCGACGGTCGGGTGCTGGACTCCCCCGAAGCCCTCGAAGGGGACTCCGGCGTGCTGGACGACCGCGTCGGGGAGGACATGGCCGACGACGTGGTCGCGGTGGTCCGCGAGGGCCTGGCAAACGCGGCCCGCCACGCCCAGGCGACCGCCGTCACGGTGCGGGTCGACGTCAGCGGCATCGGGCTGTCCGGCCGTGCGACGGTGGAGGTGGAGGACGACGGCGCCGGCCTGCCGCCGGACCGGGACCGCAGGTCCGGGACCGACAACCTCGCCGCGCGCGCCCGCCGACACGGCGGGACGTTCACCCTCGGCACGACCGACGAGGGTCGGGGAACCCTGCTGACCTGGTCCGCCCCGCTGGCGGGACGGGACCTGCGCTAGCGGACGCGGGGTCGCCGATCAGTATCAGTCGGTCGGCCGGAGCCCGCTGCTCGCCTCCCGCCCCTCGGCCGACGCCAGAACAGCGTCGCCGACCTCAGTCCGTCGGCCGGAGCCCGCTGCTCGCCTCCCGCCCCTCGGCCGACGCCAGAACAGCGTCGCCGACCTCAGTCCGTCGGCTCGCCGCGCCAGGCGCTGTGCTTGCGGCCGGCCACCCAGGCCGCGACCTGGGTTCGGCGCTGCAGCCCCATCTTGGACAGCAGCGAGGTGATGTGGTTCTTCACCGTCTTCTCGGCCACACCGAGCCGCTCGGCGATCTCCCGGTTCGACATGCCTTCGCCGATGAGGTCGAGCACCTTGCGCTCGCTGGGCGTGAGGTCGGCTGTCGGGTCCTCGTGATCGGCGCGACGCCGCGTGATCGTGCGCTCGTCCAGCAGCGTCCGTCCCGCGGCGACCGAGCGGATGACGTCGGCGATCTCAGCGCCACGGACGCTCTTGAGCAGGTAGGCGGCCGCGCCGGCCTCCAGCGCCGCGGCGAGGGCGTCGTCGTCGTCGAACGAGGTGAGGACGACAGCCCTGGTGGCGGGGAGGTTGTCACGCAGGGAGATCAGGAGGTCGATGCCGGTCCCGTCCGGCAGCTGGAGGTCGACCAGCACGACCTGGGGCTGCACCAGGTTCGCCCGGCGGATGCCCTCGGCCACCGAGCCCGCCTCGGCGACGACACCCATGCCTTCGGACCTGTCGATGACCTCGGCGATCCCCCGCCGGACGACCTCGTGGTCGTCGACGATCATCACGGCGATGTCACCCGAGCGGTCGGGTACGGGGGGCGGGGAGTTGGCTGCCACGTCGGCATCCTATGGAATCGGCGCCCGCGGCGCCGCCAGGCGTGCCGGGGGTGGGACGGGTTGACACTGCGGGCAGCGGAAGGACGACCGGTTCATGAAGGCCTCCCGAACGACCGTCGCGCCGCATCGGGGGCAGGGTCGACCCGCTTTCCCGTACACGGCGAGCGATCTGTCGAAGTACCCCGACGCGCCGTTGATGTTGACGTAGAGGGCGTCGAAGCTCGTGCCGCCGACGGCGAGGGCGTCGCGCATCACCCGTTCGGCCGAGTCGAGGACCCGATGGACGTCGGCCTCGCGCAGCGCGTGGGTGGCCGTCGCGCCGTGCAGCTCGGCACGCCACAACGCCTCGTCCGCGTAGATGTTGCCGATCCCGGAGACGAGGGTCTGGTCGAGCAGGGCCCTCTTCAGCCCCGTCCGACGCCTGCGCAGGCGTGCGGCGAGGGCCGTCCGGTCAAGGGCGGGATCGAGCAGGTCCCGCGCGATGTGGGTCACCGGTTCCGGCAGGACGACCGCCCGGCTGCCCGTCCCGCCCGGAGACCCGTCGGAGGTCGGCACCAGGCCACACACCGACAGATGCCCGAAGGTCCGCTGGTCGACGAAGTCCAGCAGCACGCCGTCGTCCGGCTCGCCCGTGCCCGGCCCCGACAGGTGCAGCCGCGCCCTGAGGTGGCGATGCTCGGCGCCCGGGTCGCCGGAGGGATCCCGCACGAGCAGCTGGCCGCTCATGCCCAGGTGGGCCAGCAGCGCCCGCGGGGACTCCTCGAGCAGCAGCCAGAGGAACTTGCCGCGCCGGACGGCGGCGGTCAGCACATGTCCCAGCAGCTGCTCGGCGAACGCGTCCGCTCCCCCGGGCTGGCGGCGCACCGTCGACTCGCGGCGCACCACGACGCGGATCACTGTCCGGCCCAGGACGTGGGACGCCAGTCCCGAGCGGACCGTCTCGACCTCCGGCAGCTCGGGCAACCTCAGGGAGCCTCGGGGACCCGCGCCGTGGGCACGCTCGCCAGGAGGGCCCGGTAGGCGGCCGCGGCGGCCTCCTGCTCGGCAACCTTCTTCGCTGTCCCGGTGCCGGTCCCCCAGACCGTGCCGTTCAGCACGATCCGGGCGGTGAACATCCTGGCGTGATCCGGGCCGATGCTGTCGCACTCGTAGTCCGGAGGGCCGAGCTCGAGCCGGGCGGCGAGCTCCTGCACCGAGGTCTTCCAGTCCAGGCCGGCGCCCAGGTCCGCCGCGTGCTCGAGGGTGGGCTGCACCAGCCGCTCGACCAGCGTCCGTGCGGTCTCCAGCCCGTGGGTGAGGTAGACGGCGCCGAAGACCGCCTCCAGCGTGTCCGCGAGGATCGAGTCCTTGTCCCGACCACCGGTGGACAGCTCACCCTTGCCGAGCAGCACGTACTCACCCAGCTCCAGGGTCCGGGCGATGGCGGCCAGCGAGCGCTGAGAAACGGTGGCGGCGCGCATCTTGGCCAGCTCACCCTCGGACAGGTCAGGGTGGCGGCGGTACAGGGTCTCGGTGACGACGAGGCCGAGCACGGTGTCGCCGAGGAACTCCAGCCGCTCGTTCGTCGGGATCCCGCCCGCCTCGTGCGCGAATGATCGGTGGGTCAACGCGAGCACAAAGAGCTCGGGATCCAGATGGACCCCGAGCTGTTCGGCTAGCCTCGCGGCCGTCCGCTGGGTCATCGACCCTCAGGTCAGCGAGGCTCGTGCTCGGTGCGCAACGCCTCGCTGTACTGCCGCCCGTTGTACGCCCCGCATGCAGGACAGGCAGCGTGGGGCAACCGAGGTGCCTGGCAGCGCGGGCACGTGGTGAGGGTCGCGGCAGTCGTCTTCCACTGCGACCTGCGCGCACGGGTGTTGCTGCGCGACATCTTGCGCTTCGGAACAGCCACGGCTAGCTCTCTTTCGTGTCGTCGAACAGGCCCTTGACCCGGCCCAGCTCAGCCCACCGGGGGTCGAGCGTCTCATGCTTGTGCTCCGGGTCGTCCGCCAGCCGCGCCCCGCACTCAGGGCACAGCCCTGGGCACTCCGGAGAGCAGACCGGGCGGAAGGGCAGCGCAGGCACCACCGCATCCCGGATCGCGGGCTCGACGTCGATCAGGTCGCCGTCCAGCTCGCGAATCTCCTCCTCGTCACCTTCCTCGGCAAAGGCTCGGGCGCGCTCGGGATAGGCGTAGAGCTCCTGGATGTCGACCTCGAGGTCCTCGTCAACCTCGTCCAGGCACCGCACACACTCCCCGACCGCCCGACCTCTGACGGTTCCAGAGACCAGGACCCCCTCCATGACCGCCTCGAGCCTCAGATCGAGCTCGAGATCCGTCCCGGCAGGGATGCCGATCACGACGGTACCGAGGTCCTCCGGCGCTGCGACCGTCCGCTGAACGGTCCGCATCGTCCCCGGTCTACGTCCGAGCTCGCGAGTGTCGAGCACGAACGGCGAAGGGGTGATGGGGCGCTCCACGGCGTCGGTCCAAAGTCGAGGGGTCTCGGTCCACGCCACGAGCGGCAGGACCAGCGTGTGATGCTACGGCATCGGCTCGGGCCAGCCCAAACGTCAGCCGTTGTCGAGCCCGTCCCCGAGCCGCCCGGCGAGCTTCGCGCGACCGGCCTGCACCTGCGCCAGCACCCGGCCCAGGTCGATCTCGAAGTCGGCGAGCCTGCGGTCGCAGTAGTCGTCGGCCTCCCGGCGCAGCTCCTCGGCCACCTTCTCCGCCTCGGCCACGATCCGGTCTGCCCGTGCCCGGGCCTCCGCCACGACGTGCTCCCGACCCACCAGGTCTTCGGCCCGGCTGCGCGCCTCCGCCAGGACGTGCTCGGCGTCCCGCTCGGCCCGGGCGACGACCACGTCGGCGGTGGACAACAGCTCGTCCGCGCGCGTGAGCTGGGTCGGAAGGGCAGCCCTGGCCTGCTCGACCAGGTCGAGGAGCTCCGCGCGGCTGACGAGCACCGAGGAGGACATAGGCATCGCGCGCGCCTCCTCGAGCGCCTCGGCGAGTGCGTCGAGCACGCCGGTCAGACCCTCCGGTCCCTGCCGTGAGTCCACTGCTCCCCCTAGCTCTTGTTCAGGCGGGCCCGGACCGCCGGGGCAACACCCTCGGGTACCAGGTCCTCGATGCGGCCTCCGTACCGGGCCAGCTCCTTGACCAGCGAGGACGCGATGTGGGCGACCGAGCTGTCGGCGGGGAGGAAGACGGTCTCGATCCCGGTCAGGTGTCGGTTCATCTGAGCCATCGGCAGCTCGGCGTCGTAGTCCGCGCCGTTGCGCAGGCCCTTGACCAGGGCCGACGCCCCGATCTGGCGGCAGAAGTCCACCAGGAGCCCGGGCACGGCCTCGACCCGCACCCCCGACAGTCCCGCGACGGCGTGCCGAGCCAGCGCGACCCGGTCGTCCAGGTCGAGCAAGGTTGCCTTGGTGGTGCTGGTCGCCACGGCGACCACCACCTCGTCGTAGAGCGTGGCTGCCCGGCGGACCACATCCAGGTGCCCGAGCGTGATCGGGTCGAAGGACCCCGGGCAGACGGCGAGTGTCACGCTGCCACTCTAGGACTCCGCCGCCGCAGGTTCGGCGAACCAGAGCATCGTCTCCCCGTAGCGGCGCTGATCGGTGACCCGTAGTCCGGCCGGCCAGCGGGGCTCGGGGTTCCGGATCGAACGCTCGACGACGACGACGGCGTCCGCGGCCAGGTGGCCGACGAGCGCGCCGAGCACCCCGGCGAGGTCGTCCTCGGCGGTGTCGTAGGGCGGGTCGAGCAGCACCAGGTCGGCGGGTGCGGCGGGGGGGTCCGCCAGAAACGCCTCGACCCTGCGGTTCACCACCTGGGCCTCCAGCCCGAGGGTGGCGGCGTTGCGGCGGCACACCTGCGCCGCGGGCTTGGCGGACTCGACCAAGACGACCTGGTGCGCACCGCGGCTGGCCGCCTCGAGGCCGAGCCCACCGGAACCCGCGTACAGGTCCAGCACTCGCGCGCCGTCGACCGCCCCGAGACTGACCAACCGGGAGAACAACGCCTCGCGGACCCGGTCGCTGGTGGGTCTCGTCCCGCCGGTCGGCACCTGAAGGGTCCGGCCGCCGGCCACACCGGAAACGATCCGCGTCACGCACCCAGCCTAGGCACCCTCGCTCACGCCCGGTCCAGGAACTCCTCGCGCTCGGGGTCCAACCACGACTCGATGGCTGCACGCAGGGCGGGGTGATCGTGCAGGTCGGGATCGGCACGAATCACGTCGACCGCATCCTCGCGCGCCCGGGCGATCACGTCGGCGTCCCGCACCACCCGGAGGAGGCGCAGTGAGCTCGCGGCGCCGGACTGGGAAGCCCCCAGCACGTCGCCCTCCCTGCGCAGCTCCAGGTCCACCTCGGCCAGCCGGAAGCCGTCGGTGGTGTCCACGAGGCTCTGGATGCGCGTCGCTGCGTCGGTCTGCTCCTCCGCGGCGGACACCAGCAGGCACAACCCGGGGGCGCTTCCCCTTCCCACCCGACCGCGCAGCTGGTGCAGCTGGGACAGGCCGAACCGGTCGGCGTCCAGGACGACCATCCCCGTGGCCTCCGGGACGTCGACGCCCACCTCGATGACGGTGGTGGTCACCAGGACCTGGACCTCCCCGGCGCTGAAGGCGGCCATCACGCGGTCCTTCTCGGTACCCGGGAGGCGCCCGTGCAGGACGCCGACGGACACCCCCTCGAGCACCGGGAGCGCTTGGAGCTCGGCGGCAACCTCCAGGACGGCCCGCAGGGGAGGCCGCTCCGGGGCGTCCGCCTCTCCGAACAGCTCCACGAGATCGGCGTCGTCCGTGTCGTCGGGGCTGGGTGCGGCGTCGTCGGGATCGATCCGCGGGCACACCACGTACACCCGGTGCCCGGCGTCGACCTCCTCCCGCACCCGGGCCCACGTGCGCGCCATCCAGGCGGGGTTGTCCGCCGGCACCAGGTGCGTGGTCACACCGGGCCGCCCGGCCGGGATCTCCTCGAGGGTCGAGACCTCCAGGTCCCCGAAGACCGTCATCGCGACCGTCCTCGGGATCGGCGTGGCGGTCATCACGAGCAGGTGCGGCGGCACGCCCCCGCGGTTGCGCAGCTCGTCGCGCTGCTCCACACCGAACCGGTGCTGCTCATCGACCACCACCAACCCCAGCTCGGCGAACTGCACCTGCTCGCCCAGCAGCGCATGGGTGCCGACGACGATGCCGGCGCGGCCGGACGCGGCGTCCAGGAGGGCCTCCTTGCGCGCGGACGAGGACTGCGAACCAGTGATCAGCGCCACGCGGGTGGCCAGATCGGCCCCGCCGAGCATGCCCGCCTCGGCGAGCGGTCCCAGAAGGCTCTGCAGGGTGCGCAGGTGCTGTGCCGCGAGGACCTCGGTCGGCGCCAGCAGCGCCGCCTGCCCGCCCGAGTCGACCACCTGGAGCATCGCCCGCAGCGCCACCACGGTCTTGCCCGACCCGACCTCGCCCTGGAGCAGGCGCTGCATGGGCCGCGGCCGGGACAGGTCGGAGCGCAGCTGTTCACCGATCGCCCGCTGGCCCTGGGTGAGGGTGAACGGCAGCCGGGCGTCGAACGCGGTGAGCAGCCCGTCGGCCACCCCCGGCCGGGCGACCGCGTGCTGGGAGGCGGCCTCCGCACGACGTCGGGCGAGCGCGGCCTGGAGCACGAAGGCCTCCTCGAACCGCAGCCGGTCCATCGCCCCAGCGATGTCGGACTCGGGGTAGGGCGTGTGCACCTCCCGTAGGGCCGGCAGCAGATCCGGCAACCCCCGACGACGTCGCACCGCGCTCGGGATCGGGTCGGGGACGTCCTGCAACGGGTCGAGGACCGTGCGGACCGCGAGATGGATCCGCCAGGTCGGGATCGCCGCGCTCGCCGGGTAGATCGGGATCGGGCGGCTCGCCTCGAGCAGGGCTGCGGCCTCGTCCTCGGCGTCCACCCCGACGATCTTGTAGTCCGGGTGGGTCAGCTGCAGCGACCCGCGGTACGCCCCGACGGTGCCGGTGAACATCCCCACCCTGCCGGGCCGGAGCTTGGACTCGTGGCCCCGCAACGCGCCGTCGTGCTTGGCGAAGAAGGTCAGGCTCAGGCTCCGGTTCCCGTCGGTGACGGTCGCCTGGAGCAGCGCCCCTCCCCGAGACCGCATCCGGCGCATGGTGGCCTCGACGACCCGTGCCATCACCGTCACGTGCTCGCCGACCCGGAGCTGGCTGAGGTCCGTGAGCCGACCCGGCTCGGCATGGCGTCGGGGATAGTGCCGGAGCAGGTCGCCGACGGTGCGTAGTCCGAGGGCGGCCAGCGGCTTGGCGGTCCGTGGGCCCACGGCCCTGGTGAGCGGCTCGTCCAGTCGGGCGGTGGTCACCTCCGGCACGGCGTCCTCCCTGTGTCCAGCGGACCGCGCGCGACGCCACGCTCCGGCCGACTCACTCCACCCCCAGCGTGACCTGCTCGCCCGGCAGCCCGCTGTCCAGAACAACCACCTCGCAGCCGTCCGTCGCGCTGGCCACCGCGGCCCGCAGGTGGTCGACCAGCGAGGCGGGTGTCCCGACGGAGGTGAGCACAGTGAGCAGGGACGCTCCCTGGGCGACCAGTCCGCGCGCCGTCTCGACGAGCTCATCATGCTGCCCGGGTCCGACACCGGGGGCCGTGACCGTGGCGGTGCGCATCCGGTCGATCGCCTGCACCACCTCATCCGCCAACCGGTCCTCGCCCAGGTCCGGGTCGAGGCTCGCACGGGTCGCCGTCCCGACCACGAGCTGGACGTCGCTGAGCCCGTCGCGGACCCGCACCCTCGGGTGCCCCGAGGGCCCGTCCAGGTCCGCCCGCGGCGCGCCGTCGAGCAGGTCGTCGGCCGCGAGCACCAGCACCATCGCCGCGCCGGTGTCGTCGAAGGCCCGTTCGAGCTCGGGCCCCGCCACGCGGCCCAGGACGAGCACCACGACGGCCCCGGCTCGAGCCAGGTCCGCGGCAAGACCGGGTGCCGCGGTGACCGTCACCAGGCCGAGTCGCGGCTGGCGCAGCCCGTGCACGCCGGCCTGGCTGGCGATGTGCCGGATCCGGATCTGGGACGCCTCGACACCGACCGACGCCGCCGCGCCGATCGCGTCGAGGGGGTGGTCGGTGTGCACGTGCGCCTGCCACAGCCCGCCGCCCCCCACGACGGCCACCGACTCCCCGACGCGGGAGAGGGCAGCTCGCAGCCCGTCAGCGACGGCGCCCGGTTCCCCGCCTGCGAGTTCTCCTCCTTCGGTGACCAGATACATCACCTCGAACTCGCCGGCGTCGTGATCATGGCCCGCGCACGGTGCCGCCTCCTCGACCGCTGCGTTCCGGCCGCGCTGGGACTGCACGCGGGGGACCCGCTCGGACCGGCTGGCGGTCCGGGAGGGCCCGGCCACGGCGTCCGCGAGCGCGTCGAGCACCAGGAGCAGCCCCCAAGCGCCGGCGTCGAAGACGTTCGCCTCGCGCAGCGCGGCGAGCTGCTGCGTCGTCCGACCCAGAGCCGCGTATCCGGCGTCGATGCCCGCCTCGAGCACGTCGAGCGCTCCTCGCCGCCGTTGCAGCATCCGTTCTGCTCCCTCACCCACCGCGCGAGCGACGGTGAGCACGGTGCCCTCGATCGGATGCCCCACCGCGCCGTACGCGGCTTCCGCGGCCCGGCGCAGGCCCTTCACCAGGCCGGCGCCATCGACCGTCTCCGTCTGGGGCAGCGCCGCGAGCAGGGCACCGAGGTACTGGCTGACGATCACGCCGGAGTTGCCCCGTGCCCCCACCAGGGTTCCCCGGGTCAGCGCCCGGCCGACGGCCTCGGCCGACGCGTCGGGGGGCTCGACCCCCACGGACTCCAGGCCGCCCCGGAGGGTCAGGTAGAGATTGGTGCCGGTGTCGGAGTCAGCCACGGGGAAGACGTTGAGCTCGTCCAGCTCGCCGCGTCGCACGTGCAGGCGCTCGACGGCCCGCGCCGCCCAGGCGCGCAGGACCGAGGCATCGAGCCGCGCGAGCACCTCGGCGTGCCTCACGTACCCTCCCTTGGCCCTGCGGGTCGATGTTTGGGGACACAGCCTGCGATCGGCTACCCTATCGAGGTTGCCCAGCCGTGCTGTGGCAACCGTCCCCGCCACCTGTGCGGACGGACCGCTTGCCCCATGAGAGTGTCGCCCGCGAGCCGGCGCGGCGTGCGACGAACGAACTTGGAGAGAAACGTGGCTGCCAACTGCGACGTCTGTGGCAAGGGCCCGGGCTTCGGGCACAGCATCTCCCACTCCCACCGCCGCACCAAGCGACGCTGGAACCCCAACATCCAGCGCGTGCGCGCGATCGTTGCCGGTTCCCCGAAGCGCGTCTACGTGTGCACCTCCTGCCTGAAGGCGGGCAAGGTCCAGCGCCCGGCCTGACCCAGACAGCTCGGAACGCCCGTCGGTCAACCCGGCGGGCGTTCTGCTGTCCGCACGTGTCCACCAGGCGGCAGAGGGGTTGGACGACCCGGTACATCCGATGGCATGGTGTCGTGTCATGGTCGAAGACGTGACGGAGGTCCTGATCCGGACGGCGACCGTGGAGGACGCCGAGAAGATCGCAGCCGTCCACCTCGCCTCCTGGCGTGAGGCGTACACCGACGTCGTGCCCCAGGAGTACCTCGACAGCCTCGACCTGGACGAGCGGACGCGCGCGTGGCGCGAGGTCTTCGCCGATCTCGACCGGGCCACGTCGGTCTGGGTGGCCGAGGACGAGGGCGGCGTGGTCGGCTTCGCCTCGCTCGGTCCGAGCCGGGACGAGGACGCCGAGCGCACCACGATGGAGATCTACTCGATCTACCTCGAGCCCTCCGCCTGGGGTCGCGGGGTTGCCCGCGAGCTGATGCGCACCGTGCTGGCTGCGCTGCCCGACGGTTCTGCGGTGACCCTGTGGGTGCTGGCCGCGAACGCCCGGGCCGCGCACTTCTACCGCCGCAACGGCTTCACCGCCGACGGGGTGGAGCGCATGGAGGAGATCGGTGGACAGCACTTCCGCGAGGTGCGCTACCGCCGAGGCTGAGCACCGCCACCATCCCCGTCAGCCGCCGAAGTGGTCCCATCCAGGGGCGACCTCGGGCTGCACTCCCCCCATCACCACGGCCCCGGCCGGGTGCTCGCCCGGGGACCTGACCACTCCGACCCGCCTGAACGGGGCGGGGATCGGTGCATTGGCGGGCAGCGTCGCGAGCAGGCTGTGATCCTCTCCCCCGCCGAGCAGCCACACCACCGGGTCGGCACCGAGCCCCGCAGCCGCCGGGGCAAGCAGCGCCAGGTCGTCGGCGAAGGCTTCCGCGACGTCGTCCAGATCGATCACGACCCCGCTCGCGAGGGCCAGCCGTCCCGCGTCCCGGAGCAGCCCGTCCGAGACGTCGATCATCGCCGTCGCCCCGCCGCGGGATGCCACGACGCCCGCCCCCACGGGCGGGGAGGGGCGCAGGTACGCCGCCACCAGCGCGTCGTCTCCGGGTGCGCCGGCGTCGAGCAGGGCGAGTCCCGCCGCGGAGCGGCCGCGAACCCCCGCGTGCACGACGACGTCGCCCGCGCGCGCGCCGCTGCGCAGCACCGGGGGGCTGCCGCCGAGGTCGCCCAGAGCCGTGATCGACACGACGACCTGCTCGCCGCCGGACAGGTCGCCTCCCACGACGCCGACGCCGTGCGGTTCGCACGCCGCGGCGAGGCCCGCGGCAAGGTCCGTCACCCAGGCCACCGGTGTGGCGCCGGGGAGGACCAACGCGACCACGAGCGCCGTCGGACGCGCGCCCATGGCGGCGATGTCCGCAAGGTTCGCCATCGCAGCGCGCCACCCGACGTCCGCCCCGGAGGACCAGGCGGTGCGGAAGTGGCGCCCCTCAACCAGGACGTCGGTGGAGATGACCACCCGGGCATCGGCCGCGGCGACGACGGCGGCGTCGTCCCCCGGGCCGAGCACCGTGTCGGCGCCCTCCGGGAGCAGCGGGAAGACCGCCGCGAGCAGGGCGTCCTCGCCCAGGTCTGCGACGCATCGGGAGTCCACAGCGGCCACGGTAGCGAGCCGGCGCTAGCGTGTCGTTCGTGCCCACCGACTTCGCGTCCCCCGCGACCCGTGTCGGATGGCAGCTGAGCCCCGTGACGGCCGTGGCCGCGCTCGCCGTCGCCGGCTGCGCCGCCGCCGTGCCGGTCGAGGCGGCACCGTACGCCTCGGACCCGATCTGCGCCGAGGTCGTGCTCGCCCTCCCCGACGAGCTGAACGGGATGCCCAGGCGCACGGCGGGGGGCCAGGCCACCGCGGCCTGGGGCGACCCACGTGACCCGGTCGTGCTGCGCTGCGGCGTGGAGCCGCCCGGCCCGACCACGGACCCCTGCGTGACGGCCGACGACGGCGACCTCGCCGTCGACTGGGTGGCCGTCTCCACGGAGCACGCCGACGGCTCGGCGACCTGGACGTTCACCACGTACGGCCGCTCACCCGCCGTCGAGGTGGTGGTCCCCGCATCGGTGACGGCCGAGCACTCGACCTCGTTCCTGATCGACCTGGGGCCGGCCGTCGCTCGCGTGGAGCAGACCCGCGCCTGCCTGTGAGCCCTAGGATCGCCGTGAGATGAGAGGGGATCGACCGTGCCCAAGGATCTGGACCGCGTTGCCGTCATCGCCGGTGGACTGTCGAACGAGCGCGAGGTCTCCATGCGCTCCGGGCGCCGCGCCCTGTACGCCCTCGCCGAGGCGGGCATCGACGCCACGTTGTACGACGCCGACGAGACGCTGCTCACGAAGCTGATCGCCGACCGGATCGACGCCGCGTACATCGCGGTGCATGGCGCCAGCGGCGAGGACGGCTCCCTGCAGACCACTCTCGACCTGCTCGGTCTCCCGTACGTCGGAGCACTCCCGGGGGCGTGCCACCTCGCCTGGGACAAGGTGGTATCCAAGGAGATGGTGTCCCGCGCGGGACTTGCCACGCCGCCGTGGATCGCGATCTCGGCCCGCTCCTTCCGCGAGCTGTCCCCCACCCAGATCCTCGGGTCGATCGTGGATCAGCTGGGCCTCCCGATGGTGGTCAAGCCCGCCACCAGCGGCTCCACCCTCGGGATGAGCCTGGTCGAGCAGGCCGCCGACCTCCCCGCCGCCTTGGTGCGCTGCTTCACCTACGGCGACCTGGCCCTGGTCGAGAAGTACATCCCGGGGCTCACCATCGAGACCGTGGTGGTCGAGGACGACGGGGCACCGATGGCGCTTCCTCCGGCCGCGTTCACCAACCCCGGCGTCTCCCCGTTCTCCTTCGAGGCCCGCTACAGCGCCGACCTGATCACGATCGCGCTCCCGGCTCCGCTCTCGGAGGCCGCCCTCACCGCTGCGGCGGACGCGGCGGTCCTCACCCACACCGTGCTCGGGCTGCGGGACCTGTCCCGTACCGACCTCATCGTGGACGACGACGGCACGCCGTGGTTCCTCGAGGCGTCGGTCTCCCCCGGGCTCACCGAGACGTCGGTGCTCCCCCTGGCCGCCGCGGAGGCCGGACGGCCACTGGGACGGCTGCTCGCGGACCTGCTGAGCAAGGCCCACCGCCGCGCCCAGGGTTAGCCTGCCCCGAGACTGACACCACAACCGCTTGACGCGACACCATGATGGTGTCACAGTGATGCCATGGAACTCGGACCCTACGTCGGTGACCTGCAGCGCCAGCTGGCGAGCGCCGCGGAGAACGGCAGCGAGGAGACCCGCGCCGTCGCGGAACGACTCGCCGCCGGACTGGAGGCCGCGGCGCGGCTCGTGCTGCTCGACGCCCTCTCTGCCGCCGCCAGCGAGATCACCCGCGACCTCGCGCCCGGCTCGGTCGACCTGCGGCTGCGCGGGCGCGACATCGAGTTCGTCGTCAACCAGCCGAGCATCGAGCCTGACGGCGACGACCAGCCTGCCGCCCACCTCGACCCCGACGACGCGAGCACCTCTCGCACGACGCTTCGGCTCCCCGACGCCCTGAAGACGCGGGTGGACGAGGCGGCGGCCGCGGATGGCATGTCCGTCAACGCCTGGCTGGTCCGTGCTGTCGCGTCCGCCCTCCAACCCAAGCAACGACGATCCGCGCAGCGCACGCTCCGCACCGGCGACACCTTCGCGGGCTGGGCGCGCTAACCCGCTCAGCCCTTCACATCCACCAACCCCGCGGACCCGTGGGGCCAGACCGGCACGCCCGCAGAACGGGAGACCTCACCCATGCCCACCTACCCCACCCCCTCCCCGATCGACCTCGCCATCAAGGTGCAGGTCGGCACGATCGAGGTCGTCGCGGGCGACCGCGACGACACGGTCGTGACCGTCTCACCGACGAACCCGGAGAAGGCGGTCGACCAGCGGGGCGTGGAGGCGACCAGGGTCGACTTCGACGGCCAGCGGGTCACCGTCATCGGCCCGCGGCCCCGCCTCAGCTGGATCGGTCCCGGCCCGTTCGACTCGGTGGACGTGCTGGTCGAGCTGCCGTCCGGATCGCGGGTCACCGCCGAGATCGCGGTCGGCGGCGTGCGCACCACCGGCCGTCTCGGCGCCACCCGGATCAAGGCCTCGACCGGCGGCGCCGAGATCGACACCACCGGCGACCTCTGGCTGCGCGCCGGTCACGGGAACGCCACCGTCGGCACCGCCGAGGGCAGCGCCGAGATCACGGCCGACCACGGCCAGATCCGGATCGGCACGGTCACCGGCGACGCGATCCTCAAGGCGTCGCACGGCTCCGTGCAGGTCGGGGAGTCCGGCGGCGACCTCGACGCGAAGCTCTCCTACGGCGACCTCGAGATCACCAGGGCGCTCGCCTCTGTCACGGCAAAGACCGCCTACGGCAGCATCCAGCTGGGCGAGGTCTCGAGCGGCTCGATCCAGGTCGAGAGCGGCTACGGCCAGCTCACGATCGGCGTGCGGGCCGGCATCCCCGCCTGGCTCGACCTGTCGTCCAAGAACGGGCATGTGCGCAGCGAGCTCGAAGGCGACAGCGCTCCCGACGAGTCCGAACACGCCGTCGTCGTGCGTGCTCGCACCGAGTACGGCGACATCACCATCAGGCGCGCCCGATGAGCTCGGGCAACCACGAGAAGGGAAAGGCACCCATGACAACCCTCAGTCCGACGAACGGCACGGAGCGCTTGCCCGCGATCCGCGTCCAGGACATGGAGAAGTCGTACAAGGAGCTCCACGTGCTACGCGGAGTGACCTTCGACGTCGCGCCGGGCAGCATCTTCGCCCTGCTCGGGTCGAACGGGGCAGGCAAGACCACGATGATCAGGATCCTGTCCACGTTGCTGAGGCCGGATGCCGGCACAGCGACCGTGAACGGGTTCGGCGTCACCGCGGACCCGGTCCGGGTCCGGGAGTCCATCAGCCTGACCGGGCAGTTCGCCGCGGTCGACGAGATCCTCTCCGGCCGGGAGAACCTGGTGCTGATCGCCAAGCTGCGGCACTTGGAGGACCCCGGCCGGGTGGCGGACGACCTCCTCGCCCGCTTCAACCTCACCGATGCGGGATCGCGACGGGTGTCGACCTACTCGGGCGGCATGCGCCGCCGCCTCGACATCGCCATGAGCCTGATCGGGCGTCCGAGGGTGATCTTCCTCGACGAGCCGACCACCGGGCTCGACCCCGAAGGGCGCCTCGACGTCTGGGCGGTCGTTCAGGAGCTCGCCAAGGAGGGGACCACCGTGCTGCTGACCACTCAGCATCTCGAGGAGGCGGAGCAGCTCGCGGATCGGATCGCCATCCTCCATCAGGGGCGCATCATCGCGAACGGCACGCTCGCCGAGCTCAAGCAGCTGCTCCCACCCGCGACGGTCGAGTACGTCGAGAAGCAGCCCACCCTGGAGGACGTCTTTCTCACCCTCGTGGGGAGCGGCGGCACCGACGAGTCGAGCGAGGACCGGTCATGAGCACACACTTCTTCTCCGACACCGCAGACCTGCTGGGCCGCTCGATGCGGCACATCCTCCGGAGCCCCGACACGATCATCACGACAGCGCTCACGCCGATCGCGATGATGCTCCTGTTCGTCTATGTGTTCGGCGGGGCGATCGAGACGGGCACTGACAACTACGTCAACTACCTGCTGCCGGGAATCCTGCTGATCGCGATCGCGTCGGGCATCGCGTACACCGCCCTCCGGCTGTTCACCGACCTGAAGAGCGGCCTCTTCGAGCGGTTCCACTCCATGCCGATCGCGCGCTCCTCCGTGCTGTGGGCGCACGTGATGACGTCGATGGTGGCGAACGCGCTGGCGGTCGTGATCATCGTTGGCGTCGGTCTGGCGATGGGGTTCCGCACGTCGGCGGGCCCGCTGGCATGGCTCGCGGTCGCCGGAATCCTGGCACTGTTCACCCTGGCGCTCACCTGGGTCGCGATCATCGCGGGCCTCTCGGCGAAGACCGTGGAGGGCGGCACCGGGTTCTCCTACCCGCTGATCTTCCTGCCGTTCATCAGCTCGGCCTTCGTCCCCACGGACACGATGCCGGGTCCCGTGCGCGCCTTCGCCGAGAACCAGCCGGTCACCTCGATCGTCAACACGATCCAGGATCTCTTCGCACAGCGACCGGTCGGCAACGACATCTGGATCGCCCTCGCCTGGTGCCTGGGCATCCTCGTCATCGCCTACGTCTTCGCCATGGCCGTCTACCGGCGGAAGATCACCTAGGGCAGCCGCTCATCAGCCGCGCGGGCCCTCCAGGCCGACGAGCTTGCCCGAGATCCCGCCCGCGGCGCGGAGGGCCGCCCCGGAGCCGAACCCGGATGCGACCGACGGGGCCCCCGCGTCGCGCGCCTCGACGAGGGCATCGAGCAGCACCTCGGCCGCCGGCCTGCGCGGCGCCCACAGGTACAGCGACATCGCGCCGGGCACCGAGTTGACCTCGTTGACGAACAGCTCGTGGCTCGTGGGGTTGTACAGGTAGTCGACCCGGACCACGCCGGTGAGCAGGGTCACAGCTGCAACCCGTCGCGCCAGGATCGTGGCCTGCTCCGTCACGGCGTCCGGCACCTTCGCTGGCAGCTCACGCGGCGCGCTGGACAGGCCGGCGGCCTCGCCGGGGCCTCCGGCCAGGTACTTGTCGGCGTAGGAGTAGACCCCCTCCTCGCCACGCAGCGGGCGCTCGAGGTCGGAGACCTCCAGCTCCGGCGCGGTGCGGAACGAGATGTTCAGGTCGATCAGGTCCTTGCGGAACGGCTCGACGACGGCTCCGGCCCTCAGGTGAGTGCTCGCCCGGGCGACGGCCCGCGCGGCGGCGATGTCGTCGACGATCTCGATCCCGATGGACGAGCCCCCGAAGCGGGGCTTGACGATGTACGGGCCGGGGAACGGCGGGTCGACGTCGGGCTCCAGCGCGGCCCGCGGCAGGGTCGGCAGGCCCGCGGAGAGCATGAGCCCCCCGAAGGCCAGCTTGTCCATCCCGACCGCCGAGGCGTAGACCGTCGATCCGGTGGTGGGGATGCCCAGCAGGGCCCAGAGCCCGACGAACCCGCCGCCCTCGCCCAGCCCGCCGTGCAGGCAGCTCAGGGCCGCGTCGAGCTCGAGGCGCTCGGACCGCATCCGTCCCTTGAGGAACAGCCCGGGGTCTGCGCCGAGCCGGAGGTCCACCGGCCGCGAGCCGGCGGGCGCGCCCTCCAGGTAGTCGCGGGCCTCGGTGCCCGTCGGCACCACGAACCAGCCACCGGTGGGCGCCCAGTACAGCGGCGTGACGCTCTCCCCGGCCCTGGTCAGCACCCGCTCGCTCTGCAGGCCGGTCAGGATCGAGATCTCGTGCTCCGGCGACGGCCCTCCGAACACCACAGCCCAACGGGACTCCGACATCATCACCTCATGTGTTGGTGGATCACGGATAGTGGTCCGGAAGATCGTTCTCGTAGAGTACGACGCCGCGTTCTCCTGCGACGGACGTCGCGAGCGTCACGGCCTGCTCGCGGCGGTCGACGACGTCGGGCACCGCGCCCCCGTCCCGCGCACCCGCCACGAGCGCCTCCCGGTTGGTCCGGCCGACGACGACGACCCGCGCGCCCGCCTCCGCGACGGCCCGCGCGAAGGCGAGGTTGCGCTCGCGCTGCACCCGTCCGAGCTCCACGATGCCGGGGGTCACGACGACGAGCGGGCCGCCCCGCTCCGCTGCCAGGGCTGCGGCCTCCCGCAGCGCGGCGAGCGCCCCGACCGGGTTGGCGTTGTACGTGTCGTCGACGACGGCGACTCCCGGGCCGGCGTGGACCTCGGCCCGGTGGGCGGCCCGCGGGAACCCCCGCAGTCGCGAGGCCAGCGAGGTCGGCTCGACGTCCAGGGCCACGGCGACGCCGAGCGCCACGGCCAGGTTCACCCCGTGCGGCACCGCCTCGCCGAGCTCGAGCACCGCCTCGGCGGCGCCGTGCCGGACCCGGGCCACGCCCGCCGGGACGTCGACGACGACGTCGATGTCGTCCGCGCCGTCCCGCGCCGCCCTCACCTCGCCGTTGGTGCTCTCGCCGTCCGGCCCCTCGCCCTCGACGACGGAGCACGTGACCACGCGCTTGCCGTCCGCGCGGCACCGGTCGGCCAAGGCGGCCAGCAACGGGTCGTCCACGGGGAGCACGACGGTGCGCGCCCGCTCGGCGATCTCGGACTTCGCCGCGAGGACCCCCTCCCTGCTCCCGACGCGCTCGAGGTGGGCCTCGCCGATCGTGGTGATGACCGCGACGTCGGGCGGGAACAGGCCGCACAGCTCGCGGATCTCACCCGGACCGAACATCCCCATCTCGGCGACGAACACCTCGGTGCCCTCGACCAGATGGTCGTTGACCGCACGGGACAACCCCAGGCGGTTGTTGAAGCTCGCCGGTGAGGCGACCACGGCGCGGCTACCGCTGAGCAGGTGCGCGACGTACCCCTTGGTCGAGGTCTTCCCGTAGGAGCCCGTGATCGCGACGACCTGCGGGCGCACGCGTGCGAGGCGCCGCTGGGCCGCGGTCACGAACGGCGCAGAGAGCCGACGCTCCACGCGGTCCATCACCCACAGGGCGGCGTCGAGCACCAGGGATCCGGTCACGACGAGCACGGCCGCGCCGCCCGGCCCGAACGCCCACGTCAGGAGCCCACCGAGCACCAGCACGAGCACCGCCCAGCCGGCAGCGAGCCGACGCAGGCGCCCGGTCCAGGCCAGCGGTGAGGTGCGCCCGCGCACGGACAGGCCCAGCGGCACCAGGGCTGCGACCACCGCACCCGCCAGTCCGAGCACCGCCGACACGAGCCCGCCGCCCGCGACCAGCGCGACGGCGACCGCCGCGACGACCAGGGACGCGGCGAGTGCGGCCAGGGCCGTGTCCACCCACGAGCGTCTCAGCCACAGCTGGGCGATCGTGAGCACCCGGCCTGGCAGGTAGTGCTCGCGCTGGGCCACCCGCAACCAGCGCAGCGTGGCCACAACGAGCGCCGCGGCGATCCCCACGGTGACGAGAACGGCGAGCGTCATGACCCGATCTCCGTCAGTACGACGCGCCGCACGGCGTCGGCAAGGCGCCCGTCGAGCAGGTGCCCGGCGTCGGGGACAACCTTGAGCCGCGCGTCCGGGATCATCTCCGCGGCGAGCCGCGCACCGGCGAGCGGGGCGGCGTCGTCGTCGGCCCCCCAGACCAGGTGCACGGGCACGGCGAGCCGGGACAGGTCGTCGCGGTAGTCCTCACCCACGACCCGGACGAGCACCCCGCGCATCACGCCCTGGGCCGCGGTGTAGTCGGCGGAGCCCCCGCGCCTGCGCAGCCGGTCAACCGCGGATGCGGGCAGCAGGTGCGCCGCGCGCAGGCGCTTGGCCGCACGCAGCGCGAGGGCCGGGCGGGGTGGAGGGGTCGCGCGGACCAGCGGGACACCGGTGAGCACCAGCGCACCCACCCGCTCCGGGTGCGCGGCGGCGAGCCGAACCGCCACCCGCCCGCCGAAGGAGTGCCCGACGACGACGAACGGCCCACCGGCCGGGAGGGCCGCCGCCACCAGTTCGGCGTACTCCGCGCTCCCCCATGCCTCCGGGGGGGGCGGGGTGGTCCCGAAGCCGGGGAGGTGCAGTGCGAGCGCGTCGCAGCCGGCAAGGACTGCCGAGAAGTCCGCGCCGGACCGCGCCCAGCCGTGCAGGGCGATCACCCGCGGGGGTCCGTCACCGAGCCGGTCGGCGAGCACCTCACCCGCCAGGACCGTCAGCACGCGGACGAGGCTAGCACCGTGCGGGCACCTGCTCCCGGCGCGTCCGGCGAAGCTAGGCTGCCCGACGTGACCACAAGACCTGAGACAGCGGCCGTCACGGCCGGGCGCCCGGACCGGGTCCCCGGGGCGCCCGTGAACGCCGGGGTGGTGCTCTCCTCGACCTACGTGTCCGCCGGGCCACCCCAACCGGGCCAGGCGCTGTACACGCGCTACGACGCGCCCACCTGGCACCCGTTCGAGGAGGCGCTCGCGGCGCTGGAGGGCGCCTCCCTGCCCGCGCTGGTCTACGGCTCCGGGATGGCGGCCGTGGCGGCGGCGCTCTCCCTGGTCCCACCGGGCGCGCGGGTGGTGGTCCCCCGGCACGCCTACCAGGTCACGCTCGGGCTCTGCGCCGATCTGGCCGCGCGGAACCAGATCACGGTGGCGCTGGCCGACATCGACGACACCGAGGCCACGGTCGCCCTGCTGCGGGAGGCACCCACAGCGATGCTCTGGGTCGAGACCCCGACGAACCCCATGCTCGAGGTCGCCGAGGTGCCCGCCCTGGTCGCCGCCGCGCACGACGCCGGCGCCCTCGTAGTGGTGGACAACACGTTCCCGACCCCACTGGGCCAGCAACCGCTCGGGACGGGGGCGGACGTCGTCGTGCACTCCGTGACCAAGGCGCTCGCGGGCCACTCCGACGTCGTGCTGGGTGCCGCGCTGACCAACGACCCCGCCCTGCGGGAGCGGCTGGCCCACTACCGCGTCCTGCACGGAGCCATCGCCGGTCCGTGGGAGGTGTGGCTGGCGCTGCGCGGGATGCGCACGCTCGCGCTCCGCGTCGAGCGCTCGCAGGCCAACGCCCTCGTGCTGGCGGAGCGCCTGGCCGCGCACCCCTCGGTGGTCGAGGTGCGCTACCCCGGGCTCGCAGCCGATCCCGGCCACGAGCGGGCCACCCGCCTGCTGGCCGGCTACGGCTCGATCATCGGCTTCCGCCCGGCGGGCGGCGCTGCGGCGGCCGACGCGCTCGTGGAGGCCGTGCGGCTCTGGGTGCCCGCCACCAGCCTCGGCGGGGTCGAGAGCATGCTCGAGCGGCGTCGGAGGTTCTCGACGGAGTCGGGGACGGTCCCGGAGGACCTGATCCGGCTCTCGGTCGGGATCGAGGCGATCGACGACCTCTGGGCAGATCTCGATGAGGCGCTGCGGGGCATCCCGACCCGCGGCTGACCCCCGCCCTCGCCTCGACGGCCCTCGGCGGCGGCGCCACCCGACGGCGGCGCTCCGGGTGACGTTTCTGGAGTTCCGGGCCCCAGGAATGTCACCCGGAAGCACGTCCGCAGGTTCTCAGGCGGTCGGCGCGACGCCCTCCGCCTTGTGCGGCCGGTTGAGCAGCATCTGAGCCATCTGGTCCACCCGCAGGCCGTGGTGCAGCACCGCGACCACGGCGGCGGTGATCGGCATCTCGACGCCGACGCTCTTGGCGAGCTCCAGCACCGACGCGCTCGACTTCACGCCCTCGGCGGTGCCCTGCGTGGCGGCGAGCGCATCGGCCAGCGAGAGCCCCTTGCCGATGTGCACGCCGAGGGTGTGGTTGCGGGACAGCGGCGAGGCGCAGGTGGCCACGAGGTCGCCCATGCCGGCGAGGCCGGAGAACGTCGCCGCGTCGGCCCCGAGGGCGAGCCCCAGCCGGGTGATCTCCACCAGCCCCCGCGTGACGACCGTCGCCATCGTGTTGTACCCGTACCCGACGCCCTGGGCGATGCCCACCGCCACCGCGATGACGTTCTTCACCGCACCGCACAGCTCCACGCCCACGACGTCGGTGTTGGTGTACGGCCGGAAGTACGACGACGCGCAGGCGCGGGCCACGTACTTGGCCGTCTCCTCCGAGCTGGAGGCGACAACCGTCGCGGTGGGCTGTCGCTCGGCGATCTCGCGGGCCAGGTTGGGACCCGAGATGACGGCGATCCGGTCGTCCGGCAGCCCCAGGGCCTCCGCGACCACCTCGCTCATCCGGCGGTGCGAGCTCAGCTCGACGCCCTTGACCAGCGACACCGCGACCGCGTCGGGCTCGAGGAGCCCGGCCAGCGGCTCGAGCGCCGCCCGGGCGACCTGTGCCGGGATGGCGATCGCCACCAGCCCCGCCCCGGCGAGCGCCTCCGCGGCGTCGGTCGTCGCCCTGACCGCGGCGGGGAGGACGACGTCCGGGAGGTAGTCGTGGTTGGTGTGCCGGGAGTTGATCTCCGCGCACACCTCGTCGGCGATCCCCCACAGGGTGACCTCACAACCCGCGTCGGCGAGCACCGTGGCGAACGTCGTGCCCCAGGCGCCGGTGCCGAGCACCGCGGCCCGCACGGGGCCGGTCTCGGTGCCGTCGGTCCCGCTTCCGAGATGGCTCATGTGGGTCTGCCCTCCGAGCGGGGGTCGAATCGCACGGCGGGAGCGGTCTCGTGGCGGATCTCCTCCAGCATCGCCGTGATCGCTGCCATGACGCGCTCGGTGGCCTCCCTCAGGGTGGGCCCGTCCTGCGGCCTGTCGTAGAGGTCGCTCAGGTCCACCGGCGGGCCGGCCACCACGGTGACCTTCTTGGGCGGGATCGGCTTGAGCAGCTTCTTGTACCGGCCGAGCAGGTCCTGAGCGCCCCACTGGGCGATCGGGACCACCGGCGCCCGCGTCATCAGGGCGAGGCGCGCCACCCCCGTCTTGCCGATCATCGGCCACAGGTCGGGGTCGCGGGTCAGCGTCCCCTCCGGGAAGACCGCGACGCACTCACCGGCCTCGATCGCACTCACGGCGGCACGCAGCGACCTTCCCGCATCGGCCGTGTCCCGGTACACGGGGATCTGGTGGGTGCCGCGGAGGATGGAGCGCAGGACCGGCACCCTGAAGAGCGACGCCTTCGCCAGGATCCGTGGCACCACTCCGTTGTCGTACAGGAAGTGGGCGAAGGTCAGGGGGTCGATCATCGTCATGTGGTTGCCCGCCGCGATGAAGCCCCCCTCGGTGGGCAGGTGCTCCGCACCCCGCCATTCCCGTCGGGTGGCCAGGAACATGAAGGGCCGGACGACGCGGGCCACCGCACGGTATGCGCTGTTCGAGCGACGGGGGGGCGGCACGGGAGCCGATGCTACCCGTCCGGCGAGGGACCGTCGTGGCACGACCACGCGCGCGAGACCGTCAGCACCGCGCGGGTGCTCAGTCGCGGCTGAACGCGAGCGAGAGCGTCGGCACCGCGCGGGTGCTCAGTCGCGGCTGAAGTCGGCTCCCAACGCGGTGAGCTTGTCGGTGAAGTGCTCGTACCCACGGTCGATCAGGTCGATGCCCTTCACGGTCGACGTCCCCTTCGCCGCCAGCGCGGCGATCAGATGGCTGAAGCCGCCCCGCAGGTCCGGCACCTCGATGTCCGCGGCCGCGAGGGGGGTCGGTCCGGAGATCACGGCCGAGTGGCGGAAGTTCCGCTGCCCGAACCGGCACGGGTGCCCGCCCAGGCACTCCCGGTAGACCTGGATGGTCGCCCCCATGCCGCGCAGGGCGTCGGCGAAGCCGAACCGGTTCTCGTACACGGTCTCGTGCACGATGGAGAGCCCCTTGGCCTGGGTGAGGGCCACCACGAGCGGCTGCTGCCAGTCCGTCATGAACCCCGGGTGGACGTCGGTCTCCAGGACGATCGAGTGCAGGTCGCCACCGGGGTGGAAGAACCTGATGCCGTCGTCGAGCACCTCGAAGCCACCGCCCACCTTGCGGAAGGTGTTGAGGTACGTGGTCATGTCCGGTTGGACTGCGCCGCGCACCGTGATGTCGCCGCCGGTCGCCAGGGCGGCGGATGCCCACGAGGCGGCCTCGATCCGGTCCGACAACGACGTGTGCCGGTAGCCGTGCAACACGTCGACGCCCTCGATGCGGATCACTCGGTCGGTGTCCACCGAGATGATCGCGCCCATCTTCTGCAGCACGTTGATCAGGTCCATGATCTCCGGCTCGATGGCCGCTCCGGAGAGCTCGGTCACGCCCTGGGCCCGGACGGCCGTGAGGAGCAGCTGCTCGGTCGCGCCGACGCTCGGGTACGGCAGCGCGAGCTTCGTGCCGCGCAGCCGGGTCGGGGCGTGGATGTGGATGCCACTCTCCTGCTTGTCGACGACCGCGCCGAACTGGCGAAGGATGTCGAGGTGGAAGTTGATCGGGCGGTCCCCGATCCGGCATCCGCCGAGGTCGGGGATGAACGCCTCGCCCAGCCGGTGCAGCAGAGGGCCGCAGAACAGGATCGGGATCCTGCTCGACCCGGCGTGGGCGTCGATGTCGGCGACGTGGGCGCTCTCCACATCGGTGGGGTCCAGCTGCAGGGTGCCAGCCGCGTCGTCGACCATCACCTTGACGCCGTGCAGCTCGAGCAGGCCCTGCACCACGGCAACGTCCCGGATCGCCGGCACGTTGCGCAGCTCGCTCGGACCGTCGGCCAGCAGCGACGCCACCATCGCCTTCGACACGAAGTTCTTGGCGCCTCGGACGGTGATCTCACCGCGCAGGGGCTCACCACCGTTGATGTACATGACGTCCCGCATGGGCCCCATCGTCGCCTACCGGACGCTCCGCGTCACATCTGGGCGCCCCTGACCTCGACCGCGCGTCGCACCCGTGCGCGCCCTTCGCCCTGCGGGGCGTGTCGGTCGTCAGTCGTAACGTCGGGCGCGTCGAGGAGGAGGCACACATGAGGTTCGGCTTCATCGGTAGCTACGGCTCCCCCGCCCAGCTGCTGGAGATGGCCGTCGCGGCCGAGGACGCCGGCTGGGACGGCTTCTTCACCTGGGACGCCATCAGCATGGGGACGATGCACACGTGGGACCCGTGGGCCCTGCTCGCGGCGGCCGCGACCCGGACGGAGCGGATCCGGCTGGGCGCGCTCGTGTTCGCCCCGGCCCGTCGCCGACCGTGGAAGCTCGCACGCGAGGCGCTCACGGTCGACCACCTGTCGAACGGTCGTCTGGTGCTGCCGGTCGGCCTCGGTGTGGTGGACGACGGAGGGTTCTCGCGGGTGAGCGGCGAGGTCACCTCGCCGCGCGAACGCGCGGAGCGCCTCGACGAGGTGCTCGAGATCTGCGACCTCGCCTGGCGCGGTGAGCCGTTCTCGTTCTCCGGGAAGCACTACACGGTCGACGACCTGACGATCGCACCGCCGCCCATCCAGCGGCCCAGGATCCCGGTCTGGCCCATCGGCGGCTGGCGCAGCGAGCGTTCGATGGCGCGCGCCGCCCGGTGGGACGGCGTCGTGCTCCAACGCACCGGCTCGGAGGAGCCGCTTGCGCCGGCCGAAGTCGCCGACGCCGTGGCATGGATCCGGGATCACCGCGCAACGGGACTGGCGGGCTACGACGTCGTCGTTCAGGAGACCCTCGCCGACGACCCCGGGCGGGCCCGCGAGACCGTTGCCGCGGCGCGGGAAGCCGGCGCGACCTGGATCATCGACTCGCGGTGGGACACCGGCTACACGCCGGAGCGACTGCTCGAGATCGCGCGGCAGGGCCCCCCGTCGGGCTGACGCACGCGCGGTTGGTCAGAGGGACTCGTCGTCGCTGTGCGGCACCACCTAGTCACCGAGGCCTGTGCCCACCTTGCGCGCCGCCTCGATCCAGTCGTGGTCGGCTGGGACGAGCTTGACCTTGCCTGCTACGTCTTCGAGCGGGACAGCCTCGGTGCCCTCACCGCGGGCAGCGACCATGGAGCCGAACTCACCGCGCGCCACGAGGTCAGCCGCGGCCGCCCCAAGGCGGGTGGCGAGGAGGCGGTCGGCACCGCACGGCGTCCCTCCTCGCTGTACGTAGCCGAGGATCGTGACGCGCGACTCGAGGCCTGTGGCGGCCTCGAGCTGCCGGGCGAGCCGGAAGGTGTGCTCACGCTGGGAGTCCTCGACGTTCGCCAGGTGGTCCTTCGCGGCCCTAGCCGCTTCCGCTGACTTGGCGGACTTGGCGAGGAGCTTGGCCGCCTCGTAGTCGGCTGCGTCGTCGGTGTCCCGCGCCCCCTCGGCGACGGCGATCACGCTGAACGAACTGCCCCGCGCGGTTCGCACCCGGATCGTCTCGGCGACCTTCTCGACGCTGTAGGGGATCTCGGGAATCAGGATCACGTCGGCGCCACCGGCGATGCCCGCCCCCAGGGCGAGCCATCCTGCGCGGTGCCCCATCAGTTCGGTGAGGATGATGCGGTGGTGGCTGTGAGCGGTGCTGTGCACCCGGTCGATCGCCTCGGTGGCGATCTCCATCGCCGTCGCAAAGCCGAAGCTCGTGTCGGTCATCGCGATGTCGTTGTCGATGGTCTTGGGCAGCGTGAGGACGTTGAGCCCCGCCTTGTGCAGCCGTAGCGCGTTCTTGGCGGTCCCACCGCCGCCGAGCAGGATCAGACCGTCCAGGCCCTCCTTGGCGTAGTTCTCCACGACTTTCGGCACCATGTCGACGGTCTGGCCGTCGAGGTCGAACTTGTGGACCTTGTCTCGGCTCGTGCCAAGAATCGTGCCGCCGGTGGTGAGGATGCCGGAGAGCACGGCGCCGTCCAGCGGCGTGTGCCGGTCGTGCACGAGCCCGGTGATGCCGTCACGGAAGCCGATCAGCTCCATGCCGTGGTGCCCGATGGCCGTCTTTCCGAAGCCGCGGATGGCGGCATTGAGGCCGGGGCTGTCGCCGCCGGCGGTCAGGATGCCGATCTTGCGCTTCTTCGATGCCATGACCGGCCCTTCTGCGTGGGGGGCGTCAATCAGTGTTGCCGGTCCCGACGCACACGCACAAACGGGCCGTGACCTACACCAGGGCGTCGTCGCCGTGCGGCACCACCGGGCGTGCCGGTCGGACCTCGACGTTCGGCAGGTGCTTGGCCGGGAGCGTCGTGGGTCGCCACGACGCGCGGCTCTCCTCGAACTCGGTGATGTCAGCCTCGTGCTGCATGGTCAGGCCGATGTCGTCCAGGCCCTCCATGAGCCGCCACCGGGTGTAGGCGTCGACAGCCATGGGCACCACCACATCGGCACATCGCACCTGACGGGCGGACAGGTCGACGGTCACCTCGGTGCCCGGGGAGTTCTCCAGGATCTTCCAGATCAGCTCGATGTCCTCCTGGGCGAGCTGACCGGCGAGCAGTCCCTGCTTGCCGGAGTTGCCACGGAAGATGTCGGCGAACCGCGACGAGAGGACGGCCTTGAAGCCGTAGTCCTTCAGCGCCCAGACGGCGTGCTCGCGGGACGAGCCGGTCCCGAAGTCCGGGCCCGCGACCAGCACGGATCCGTTCGCGTACGCCTCCCGGTTGAGCACGAAGTCCGGATCGGAACGCCAGGCGGCGAACAGCCCGTCCTCGAAACCCGTCCGGGTGACGCGCTTCAGGTAGACCGCGGGGATGATCTGATCGGTGTCGACATTGCCCCGCCGCAGGGGCACTCCGACGCCGGTGTGCTCGATGAAGGCTTCCATGGGGTCTCCTCTCAGACCGACGCGAGATCGGGGGTCAGCGGGCTCCCGTCGGGCGCCGGCCCGTCGTCGAGATCGGCCACCGAGGACAGGGTGCCGCGGACGGCGGTGGCGGCCGCCACGAGCGGTGAGACCAGGTGGGTGCGACCACCCTTGCCCTGCCGACCCTCGAAGTTGCGGTTCGAGGTGCTCGCTGCTCGCTCTCCCGGTGCAAGCTGGTCGGGGTTCATGCCCAGGCACATCGAGCATCCGGCGTTGCGCCACTCAGCGCCGAACTCCGTGAAGATCCGGTCCAGCCCCTCGGCCTCCGCCTGGAGCCGCACCCGAGCGGACGACGGCACCACGAGGACCCTGACCCCCTCCGCCTTCGACCTGCCGCGGATGACCTTGGCGACCTGACGCAGGTCCTCGATCCGGCCGTTGGTGCAGGAGCCGATGAAGACCGTGTCCACGGGGATCTCTCGCAGCGGGGTGCCGGGCTCCAGGCCCATGTACTCCAGGGCCCGCTCGGCCGCCACGCGCTGGTTGTCGTCACCCATCGCCGCAGGGTCGGGCACGCTGGCGGACAGCGGCAGGCCCTGGCCCGGATTGGTGCCCCAGGTGACGAACGGCTGGATGTCGGCGGCGTCGAGGACCACGTGCGCGTCGAAGGTGGCGTCGTCGTCGGTGCGCAGCGTCCGCCAGTACTCGACCGCCGCGTCCCACTCGGCGCCCTCGGGGGCGTGCGGGCGACCCTTGAGGTACTCGAAGGTGGTCTCGTCGGGCGCGATCATCCCGGCTCGGGCGCCGGCTTCGATCGACATGTTGCAGATGGTCATCCGCGCTTCCATCGACAGGCGGCGGATGGCCTCGCCGCGGTACTCCAGGACATAGCCCTGGCCGCCGCCCGTGCCGATCGTGGCGATGATCGCCAGGATGATGTCCTTGGAGGTGGCACCGGGCGGCAGCGTGCCGTCCACGGTGATCGCCATGGTCTTGAACGGTGCCAAGGGGAGGGTCTGGGTCGCGAGGACGTGCTCGACCTCACTCGTCCCGATCCCGAAGGCGAGCGCACCGAAGGCACCGTGGGTGGACGTGTGTGAGTCACCACAGACCACCGTCAGCCCGGGCTGCGTGAGCCCCAGCTGTGGTCCGACCTGATGGACGATCCCCTGGTCGGCGTCGCCCAGGGAGTGCAGCCGGACGCCGAACTCCTTCGCGTTGTCGCGCAGGGTCTGGATCTGGGTGCGGCTCGTCACGTCCGCGATGGGCCGGTCGATGTCGAGCGTCGGGGTGTTGTGGTCCTCGGTCGCGATGGTCAGGTCGGGTCGCCGAACCCCGCGGCCGGCCAGACGCAGGCCCTCGAACGCCTGCGGACTGGTCACCTCGTGCACCAGGTGCAGATCCACGTAGAGCAGGTCTGGTGCGCCCTCCGTACCCCGGCGCACGATGTGGGAGTCCCAGACCTTCTCTGCCAGCGTTCGACCCATGTGCTCGTCCTCTCCGCCTGACCCACCCTCAACGGGTTTTGGGTCGGTACTTGCGTCTCAGCCCGCGAGACGCCAATATCGGTGCATGGACAACTCTAGCGGAGTCGGGGTGCTGGACAAGGCCGCAGCGGTGCTCAGCGCACTGGAGGCCGGCCCGGCCACTCTCGCACAACTGGTGGCCGCGACACACCTGGCGCGACCCACCGCCCACCGGCTGGCCGTGGCGCTGGAGCACCACAGGCTGGTAGCTCGAGACGTGCAGGGCCGATTCATCCTCGGACCCCGCCTCGCCGAGCTGAGCACGGCTGCGGGCGAGGACCGCCTGCTCGCGGCCGCCAACCCCGTTCTCGTCGCGCTGCGCGACCACTGCAACGAGAGCGCGCAGCTGTACCGCAGGCAGGGTGACCAACGGATCTGCGTCGCAGCCGCCGAGCGGCCGATCGGGCTGCGGGACTCGATCCCGGTGGGCGCGACGCTCACGATGCAGGCGGGCTCGGCCGCCCAGATCCTCCTCGCCTGGGAGGAGCCGGACCGCCTGCACCGGGGCCTGCAGGGCGCGAAGTTCACCGCCACGATCCTGTCCGGTGTCCGACGGCGCGGCTGGGCACAGTCGGTCGCCGAGCGCGAGCCAGGCGTCGCGTCGGTGTCCGCTCCGGTCCGCGGGCCCTCGGGACGGGTGGTCGCCGCCGTGTCGATCTCGGGCCCGGTGGAGCGCCTCACCAGGCAACCCGGACGGCTCCACGCCGGTTCCGTGGTCTCCGCGGCCAACCGCCTCACCGAGGTGCTCCGCCGCACAGCCGAGTAGCGGACGACGGCCCGTTCCGACGAGTGATGACGGCCCGTTCCGACGAGTGACGCCGGCCCGTTCCGACGAGTGGATGAGGCCCTTTCCACCTCGTGCGCGAGACCCAGGCCGAGCGCATGAAGGCCCGGTCACCGAGGTGACCGGGCCTTGTGCGTACCCCCAAGGGGATTTGAACCCCTGCTACCGCCGTGAGAGGGCGGCGTCCTAGGCCGCTAGACGATGGGGGCCAGGGCGTACCGGACGGAAACCATACCCGAAGGTCGGGAGACCGCGCTGGGGTACCAGGACTCGAACCTAGACTAAGTGAACCAGAATCACTCGTGCTGCCAATTACACCATACCCCATGGGGTATAACTCCGAGGGTGAGAAAGCGCGTCCACCCACGCGTCGTACCGGCGGGGAACTCTACCGGATCCGCGGTGGCCCTCCAACCAACGCCCCTGGATCCCAGGCCGGCCTGAGGCTCCGACCAGCACCCGCCCCCTCCCGGCACCCCGGCCGGGCGCCACCTGCGCGACCTCCCGGCCTCCGCGCCCTCCGCGGCTCCTGTGCGCCGCGAGGCGGCGAGACCTCGGCCGGGCATCCCGCAAGCCTGCTGACCGGTTCGATCATGCAGACTGTGCACACCACCCTGCGCCCCCACTCCGGCCCGCACCTCAGCCCGGAGCGGTGACGAGGCACGGCGCAGGGCGACCCGCCGAGGAGAGCCGCCGATGGATGTCGCACACGCAGCGGCGATCCTGGCCGCCGGGGTGGTCGCGGGCGCGGTCAACACGGTGGTCGGAGCGGGCACGCTGATCACTTTCCCCCTACTGGTCGCGCTGGGCGTCTCCCCGATCACCGCGAACGTCTCGAACACTGTCGGCCTGGTCCCAGCCGCCGTGACCGGCGCCTGGGGCTACCGGCGCGAGCTCGAGGGGCAGTGGCGGGCGGTGGTCGGCATGGCGGTCATCTCCGCGGTGGGCGGTGTGGTCGGTGCGGCGCTCCTGCTCGTCGCACCGGGGGCGTTCACGACCATCGTGCCGTGGCTCCTGGTCCTTGCCGCCGGCCTCGCGGCTATCCAGCCACGGGTGGCCGAGGCCCTGCGTCGGCGGGAGGCCCTGGCGGCGCTCGCGGCGGGAACCACCCTCACCGAGCCGCCGCCACCGGCCCTGGTCGACGCGATCACCCGGCCGCTGACCTTCGGCCTCGGCCTGGGCATTGCCCTCACCGGCATCTACGGCGGCTACTTCGGCGCCGCCCAGGGGGTCATCCTCCTTGCCCTGCTGGGCATTGCCTGGTCGCCCGACCTCCACCGGGCCAACGGCGCCAAGGTGGTGCTGGCCGGGGTCGCCAACCTCGTCTCCGCGGTGGTCTTCGTCCTGAGCGGCCTGGTGGACTGGCGCATCGCCGGTCTGATCGCCGTCGGATCCGCGCTCGGCGGGGTCCTCGGTGCCCGGATCGGCCGGCGGATCCCGGCGGGCGTGCTCAGGGTTGTGATCGTGGTGGTGGGGCTGGGGGCCGCCGTCACCCTCTGGGCCCGGGGGTGAGCTCAGCCGAGCAGCGCGTCAGCCGAGCAGCACGTCCGGCAGCTCCGCCAGCGACGCGATGACCCGTACCCCCGCGTCCCGCGCGGCGGCGACGTCGTGGTCCGGAACCGCCACGCGCCGATCGCCGGGACGATCCACCCAGACGCCCACGAGCCCTGCGGCGACGGCCGCCCGCGCGTCGACATCCAGCTCGTCTCCCACATAGGCGGTCCGCTCCGGCGCGGTCCCGAGCCGACGACACGCCTCCAGGAACACCCGAGGGTCGGGCTTGCCGACCCCGAGGGTGTCGACCCCGACGAGCATCGGCACGGCGCTCAGCCCCGCATGTTCGAGCTTCGCGGTCTGGTAGACCACCGAGGCGTTCGACAGCGCTCCCACGGCCAGGCCGCTCTCGACCAACCCGTCCACGACGGCCAGCGCGTCGGGGTGTGCAGCCCACGCATCGGCGAAGCCCCGCTCGAAGACGGTGTTCCACGCCTCGTACCCCTCGTCGTCGAGTGCTGCGCCGCCGAACTCCTCGTGCAACGCGTTGGCACGGGCCTTGCGCTGGTCGAGGTAGCCGATCTCCCCCCGGGTGTAGCGGCGGTAGTACCCGCCCACATCGGCACGCCAGGCGATCAGCACGTCACCGTGCTGCTCGCGGGTCAGGTGAGGGAGGTAGCGCTCCACCACACCCGTCAGAGCCACCGCGAACGCGCTGTGGGTGTCAACGAGTGTGTCGTCGACGTCGAAGAGCACCCCGTCGATGAGCCTCACAGCTCGGAGCGCAGCGCCGTCAACCGCGCGAGAACCGCTTCCCTCCCCAGCAGCTCCATCGACTCGAAGAGGGGCGGCGACACGCGCCGCCCGGTGACGGCCACCCGCAACGGCGTGAAAGCGACCCGCGGCTTCAGGCCCATCCCCTCCACGACCGAGGCGGTGAGCGCTGCCTGGATGTCCGGCGCCGTGAACGCTCCGGTGGCGAGCGCCTCCGTCGCGGCGTCGAGCACGGCGGCGGCGTCCTCGCGCAGCGCCGCGCGGGCGTCGTCGTCGATGGTCACCTGGTCCGTGAACAGGAACCCGAGCATGCCGGGAGCCTCCCCCAGCAGGGTCATCCGCTCCTGCACGAGCGGAGCCGCTGCGGTGAGCATCGCCTGCTCGTCGCCGGTGAGCCCAGCCCATTCGGGGGCGGACACGACGCCGGCGTCGTGCAGGTAGGGCACGAGCCGCGTGCGGAAGAGCTCCGCGGGGAGGAGCCGCAGGTGCGCGGCGTTGATCGCCTCGGCCTTCTTCAGGTCGAAGCGCGACGGGTTCGGGTTGACGTCGGCGACGTCGAACGCCGCGATCATCTCCTCGACCGTGAAGACGTCGCGGTCGGGGGCGATGCCCCAGCCGAGCAGCGCCAGGTAGTTCAACAAGCCCTCGGGGGTGAACCCACGGTCGCGGTGCAGGAACAGGTTGGACTCGGGGTCGCGCTTGGAGAGCTTCTTGTTGCCTTCGCCGAGCACGTAGGGCAGGTGACCGTAGACCGGCTCCGCCGTCGCCAGCCCCAGCGAGATGAGCGCCCGGTAGAGCACCACCTGGCGGGGGGTGGACGACAGCAGGTCCTCACCGCGCAGCACGTGCGTGATTCCCATGAGTGCGTCGTCGACGGGGTTGGTCAGCGTGTACAGCGGCTGCCCGTTGGCCCGGACGATCACGAAGTCCGGGACGGAACCCGCCTTGAAGTTGAGCTCACCGCGGATGAGGTCCGTGAAGACGACGTCGTCGTCGGGCATGCGGACCCGGATCACGGGTTCGCGACCCTCGACGCGGTAGGCCTCCCGCTGCTCCGGGGTGATCGCGCGGTCGAACCCGTCGTAGCCGAGCTTGGGGTCCCGGCCCGCCGCGCGGTGGCGCGCCTCGACCTCCTCCGGGGTGGAGAACGACTCGTACGCGAAGCCCCCCGCGACCAGCCTGGCCGCGACGTCGGCGTAGATGTCCATCCGTTCGGACTGGCGATACGGCTCGTGCGGGCCACCCACCTCGACGCCCTCGTCCCAGTTCAGGCCGAGCCAACGCAACGCGTCCAGCAGCTGGGCGTAGCTCTCCTCGGAGTCGCGCGCCGCGTCGGTGTCCTCGATCCGGAAGACGAAGGTGCCGCCGGTGTGCCGGGCGTACGCCCAGTTGAACAGGCAGGTGCGGATCAGGCCGACGTGCGGGGTACCGGTCGGAGACGGGCAGAAGCGGACGCGAACGGAGGGTTCCATAGTGGTTCCAGCGTAGTGGCGCAGCGTTCCCGCCCCGGCGGAACGGCCTCCGTCGGTCGCAGGGCCTCGGAGGTCTCCGCCGCGCGTCTCGGTCGGGGCCTCAGTCGCGCCGGATCACCGGGTTGCGCAGCACGCCGATGTCCTCGACCTCGACCTCGACGACGTCGCGGTGCTCGATCGGCCCGACGCCAGCGGGGGTGCCGGTCAGGATGACGTCCCCCGGGAGCAGCGTGAACACCTCGGAGGCGTAGGCGATCAGGTGGGCGACGTCGAAGACCATGTGCGACGTGCGCCCCTCTTGGCGCAGCTCGCCGTTGACCCGCGCCGAGACGGCGAGGTCGTCGACGTCGAGACCCGGCACGATCCACGGACCGAGCGGGCACGCGCCGTCGAACCCCTTGGCCCGGGTCCACTGGGCATCGGTGCGCTGGATGTCGCGGGCCGTCACGTCGTTGGCGACCGTGAAGCCGAAGACCTGGTCCAGCGCCAGCTCGGGCGTGACGTCCTTGGTGACCTTCCCGATGACCACGGCCAGCTCAGCCTCGTGGTGCACCTCTGTCGACCACGGCGGCAGCACGATGGGATCGTCCGGCCCGATGACGGAGGTGTTCGGCTTGAGGAAGAGCAGCGGCGACGTCGGCACCTCGTGGCCGCCCTCTGCCGCGTGGTCGGCGTAGTTGCGGCCGACTCCGATGATCTTCGAACGAGGGATCACCGGGGCGAGCAGTCGCAACGCCTCGTGGTCCAACGGGACGTGTTCGCCGGTGGGCTGCACCGGCATGTAGATCGGGTCTCCGGTGAGGACGACCAGCATGTCGTCCTGGACCAGGGCATAGCGGGGATCGTCTCCGGTGGTGAATCTCGCGACGCGCACCGTCCGAATCTATCCCCGAGTCCCGGGCTACGCGGGCTCGGGGTGCGCCCAACTACGCTGCGAGCGTGCAACGGATCATCGGCGTGGACGTTGCCCGTGGTCTGGCCATCCTCGGGATGTTCGTCGCCCACATCGGCAGCGACGCCGACGCCACGCTGTCCAACGGCTCGAGCTGGTTCGAGGCCTTCGACGGTCGGTCGGCCGCGAGCTTCTCCCTGCTCGCCGGGGTCTCCGCGGGGTTCCTCAGCGGTGGTCCGGAACCGTTCGTGGGCGTCGCGATGCGGGGGGCCCGGATCCGCATCCTGGTCCGCGCCGCGGTGCTGCTCCCGCTGGGCGTCATGCTCTCGCTGCTGGGGACGCCGATCGCTGTGATCCTGCCGGGGTACGCGGTGATGTTCGCCATGCTGACCGTGGCCTTGGGCTGGCGTCCTCGCACGCTCCTGGTGGTTGCCGGGGTCGTCCTGCTCGTCGCGCCGCCGATCGTGTTCGCGGTTCGCGGGACCGGTGCGGGTGCGGGTGGTCCGGCTCTCGGTTACGTCCTCGACCTGCTGACCGGTCGGTTCTACCCGGCGCTCGTGTGGATCGCCTACCTGCTCGTGGGGTTGGCCCTTGCGCGGCTCGACCTCGCACGACCGGGCATGCCGCGAGCTCTCCTGGCCTGGGGGGTTCCCGCCGCCGTGCTCGGGTACGGCGCCGGTGCGTTGGCCGCGCGGTTCGCCCGGCCCGAGGGGATCTGGCGGTCCCTGCTCAGCACCGAGCCGCACGCCGACAGCGCGCTGGAGGTCACGGGCAACATCGGAGTCGTGCTGTGCGTCCTGGCGCTCTGCCTGGTCGCCGCGCGCGCCCCACGGGTCGTCTACCCCGTCGCCGCGACCGGCGCCCTCGCGCTGACCACCTACACCGCCCACATCATCGTGATCGTGATCATCGGCAGGGACGTCTTCGTCGAACCGAGCAACGCTCGGCTCATGGCATTCGTCGTCGTCACGCTGGCCGCCACCAGCCTCTGGCGGGCGACCCTTGGGCGTGGGCCGCTCGAGTGGCTGCTGTACGCATCGTCGACGGCCGCGGCCACGGCCGGGGTGGCCGCGCCACCCGCCGCGCAGTCGATCTACGCGCCCGACCCCGAGCAGGCGCCACGCGGCCCCACCCGTGAGTCCGCGCCGCCACGCGCCTGACCCGGGCAGGCGTCGCGCGTGAGCATGCGCCACTCCCGAGCCGCGAGCCGTGCCACGCTCGCCCACCCGAAGCACTGCCTGCCCAGTCGTGGCCCGGGCGCGCGCGGTCAGGCGGTGGCGATGATCTCTCCGTGCAGGACGGCGAACCACCCGTCGTCTGCGGCCCCCCACTCCACCCATGCCTCCGACAGGGCATGGAGGTCGTCCTCGGTCGCAAGGCCGTAGTCCAGGGCCTGGCGTGCGAAGTCGGAGTGGATCGCGCGGTCGGCCCAGGTTCCGGACCACCAGGCACGATCCTCCGGTGTGGCGTAGCTCCAGACCCCGGCGCCGGCCACGACCTGGTCGAAGCCGGCTCGCCTCGCCCACGACAGGAGCCGGCGTCCTGCATTCGCCTCGGCCCCGTTCGCGGCGGTGACCTGGTGGTAGAGATCACGCCACCGCTCAAGCCCCGGTGACTCCGGGTACCACGTGAACGCCCCGTAGTCACCGTCCCGGGCTGCGACCACCCCGCCTGGCCGGGTCACCCGACGCATCTCACGCAGCGCGGCAACCGGATCCGTCAGGTGCTGGAGCACCTGGTGAGCGTGGACCACGTCGAACGCGCCATCGGCGAAGTCGAGCGCGTACACGTCGCCCGGCTGGAAGCGCACCGACGCACCCCTCTCGGCCGCGAGTCGGCGGGCCCCGTCGAGCACCTCCGGGACCAGGTCGATAGCCACAACCTCCCCGGGCGCCACCCTCTCCGCGAGGTCGACGGTGATGGTGCCCGGCCCACAGCCGACATCGAGCAGTCGCTGCCCCGGGCTCAGGTGCGGCAGCAGGTAACCGGCGGAGTTCGCCGCAGTCCGTCGACTGTGCGCGCGCAGGACGCTCTCGTGATGTCCGTGGGTGTAGACGTCCGCCATGGTCGCCATTAACCCGCACACCACGGCGAGTATCAATGGACGAGACGCAGAGTCTCACTCACTGAGAGCCGTTCACGTTCGCCGCCTCAGGGGGTGGGGACCCCCCTGTTCGCCAGTGCATCGGCGCGCTCGTTGCCGACGTCGCCGGCGTGGCCCTTGACCCACACCCAGGTCACCGTGTGGCGGGCGACCTCCGAGTCCAGGGCCCGCCACAGTTCGGCGTTCTTCACCGGCTTCTTCGCGGAGGTCACCCACCCGTTCCGCTTCCAGCCCGGCATCCAGCGGGTCAGCCCGTCCATCACGTAGGTCGAGTCGACGTAGAGCGTCACCTTGCACGGCCGTGTGAGGGCGCGAAGGCCCTCGATGACCGCCGTGAGCTCCATCCGGTTGTTCGTGGTGAGCGGTTCCCCTCCGAACAGCTCTCGCTCGTGGTCGCCGGAGCGCATCCAGACCCCCCAGCCTCCCGGGCCGGGGTTGCCCTTGCACGCACCGTCGGTCCACATCTGGACCGCATCGCTCATGGCCACACCAGTCCGTGGGACCAGACCCGACCGTCGCGGCGGTAGACGACCCGGAGGTGGGCACGACCGGGGTCGCCCTGCCAGAACTCGACCTCGTCGGCCACCAGTGCGTAGACGACCCACGTGTCGAGGACCGTTCCGGGCGCGGCGTCGACCAGGCGGTGCGCCTCCTCGAGAGCGGCACTCATCTGCGCACGATCGGCGAGCGGCTCTCCCGGTCGAGTGGCCATCGCGGCGGCCCGGGACGCGGGCGACCGCTGAAGGAAGTCCTCGGCGCAGACCGTCGCGTCGCGCCGGACAAGCTCGCCGGTGACCCGCACCTGGCGACCGAGCGGCTGCCAGTAGAACGACGCCGCGGCGCGGGGACCGCCCTTGGCCTTCCGGCTGCGGGCATCGGTCGCGAACTCCCATGCGCCGTCGTGCACGTCCTTGCAGATCACGACGCGCGAAGAGGGCTGACCGTCGGGATCCACCGTCGCCACCGTCATGGCGTGCGGCTCCGGCACACCGGCCGCGATGGCGCCCTCCAGCCACTCACCGAAGAGGGCGAGGGGATCGTCCGGCACCGCGCCCGGGTCGAAGTCCGGGAACGGCCCGACGAGCGCGGGGAGGCGCCGCAGACGCTGGCGCAACGTGATGTCCGGCACACGCCAGACCCTAGAGGGTCGGGCGTCGGCACGCGTCGTCCACTCCGCGGGGTCGGGCGTCGGCACGCGTCGTCCACTCCGCGGGGTCGGACGTCGGCACGCGAGGTCCTCCCCGCTGAGGCATTCGACAATGGTGGCGCCCACCCCGCCGCCCCCATCCCTGACACCACCCGCATCCGGACACCACCCGTATCCGGACACCACCCGCATCCGGACACCACCCGCATCCGGACACCACCCGCATCCTGAAAGGATGGGGGCGATGACCACTCCCCCGCCGCCCACGGCACAGCGCACGCCCCGGGTAGGGCTCACCGCCCGCATCCCCGCTGACCCTGACGACGCGGACGCCCTGTACGACGCCTTCCTGTCGTGGGCGCAGGACGAGGGCTTCGAGCTGTACCCGGCTCAGCAGGAGGCACTGCTGGAGCTGGTCACCGGGTCGCACGTGATCCTGTCGACGCCGACCGGATCGGGGAAGTCCTTGGTCGCGACAGCGGCGCACTTCATCGCCCTCGCCCAGGGCCGCCGCACGTACTACACGGCTCCGATCAAGGCACTCGTGAGCGAGAAGTTCTTCGAGCTCGTGCGCGTCTTCGGCGCCTCGAACGTCGGCATGATGACCGGCGACTCGGCGGTCAACGCGGATGCCCCCATCGTGTGCTGCACGGCCGAGATCCTTGCGAACATCGCGCTGCGCACCGGCGGAGGGGTGGCTGAGACGCCCGGCCATGTGGACGATCCGGCCGTGCCCGGGGACGACGCCGTCGGGCAGGTCGTGATGGACGAGTTCCACTTCTACTCCGACCCTCAGCGCGGCTGGGCGTGGCAGATCCCGCTGCTGAGCTTGCCGCGGACGCAGTTCCTGCTGATGTCGGCCACCCTCGGAGACGTCTCGTTCTTCGTGGACGACCTGCACCGCCGGACGGGAGTCCCGGTCGCAGCGGTGACCAGCATCGAGCGCCCGGTGCCGCTCAGCTTCAGCTACGAGGTCGAGCCCGTCCACGAGGTTGTGCAGCGACTGGTGCAGACGGGCCGCGCCCCCGTGTACCTGGTGCACTTCACCCAGAAGGACGCCGTCGAGCAGGCCCAGGCCCTCCTGTCCACGCCGGTCGCCTCCCGCGAGAAGCGGGACCAGATCGCGGCGGAGCTGGGAGCCTTCCGTTTCGGCACCGGCTTCGGCAAGGCCCTCTCCCGGTTCCTCCGTCACGGCGTCGGCGTGCACCACGCCGGGATGCTCCCCCGGTACCGGAGAGTCGTGGAGCGGCTCACCCAGCGGGGGTTGCTCACGGTGGTCTGCGGCACCGACACCCTGGGTGTGGGCATCAACGTCCCGATCCGAACCGTCCTGCTCACGTCGCTGGTGAAGTACGACGGCACTCGGATGCGACACCTGAGCGCTCGGGAGTTCCACCAGATCTCCGGCCGCGCCGGCCGCGCCGGGTTCGACACCGTCGGCGACGTCGTCGTGCTGGCGCCGGAACACGTCATCGCGAACCGGCGGGCACTCGCGAAGGCGGGCGACGATCCCAAGAAGGTCAAGAAGATCGTCCGGAAGAAGGCCGCCGAAGGTGCCGTCAACTGGACGGACAAGACCTTCGAGCGACTGCGGGACGCCCCGCCGGAACCCCTGATCTCACAGTTCACGGTCACGCACGCGATGGTGCTGAACGTCTTGGCCCGACCGGGCGACCCGGTCCAGGCGATGACCCAGCTCCTCACCGACAACCACGAGCCCGAGGCCGCCCGCGGCCAGCACGTGCGGCAGGCGGTGCGGATCTACCGGTCGCTGCGCACGTCCGGCGTGGTCGACCGGGTCAGGGGCGTCGATGGCAGGTGGACGGTCCGGCTGACCGTCGACCTACCGGCCGACTTCGCCCTGAACCAGCCACTGTCCCCGTTCGCCTATGCGGCCTTCGACGTGCTGAACCAGGAGGCGCCGACGTACGCCCTCGATGTGGTCTCCGTGATCGAAGCCACCCTCGACGACCCCCGACAGGTGCTCTACGCCCAGGAGAAGCGGGCCCGGGGCGAGGCGGTCGCAGCCATGAAGGCGGAGGGCTTCGACTACGACGAGCGGATGGCGGTGCTCGAGGACGTCACCTACCCGCGACCGCTCGCCGAGCTGCTCGACGCCGCGTTCGCGGTCTACCGACGCACGAACCCCTGGGTGGCCGACCACGAGCTGTCGCCCAAGTCAGTGGTCCGCGACCTCTCGGAGCGGGCCTGGACGTTCACCGAATACGTCAGTCACTACGGCCTGGAGCGCACCGAGGGCGTACTCCTGCGCTACCTGGCCGATGCGTACCGGGCACTGCGGCAGACGGTCCCGCCCGAGCTCCGGAACGACGAGCTGGAGGACCTCATCGAATGGCTCGGCGAGGTGGTCCGGGGCACGGACTCCAGCCTCCTCGACGAGTGGGAGAGGCTCCAGAATCCCGACGCGCCGCCGCACCGCACAGAAGCGCCGACCGAACCGCCCCGGATCACCCAGAACACGCGAGCGTTCCGGGTACTCGTCCGGAATGCACTGTTCCGCCGGGTGGAGCTGGCGGCCCGGGAGGGCTGGGACGCTCTGGCCGCCTTGGGCGACGTCGACGCGGACGGGACACCCTGGGACGCGGACCGGTGGCATGCCGCCCTGGACGGGTACTTCGACGAGCACGACGACATCGGCACCGGACCGGACGCCCGCGGGCCCGCGCTCCTGATCATCACGGAGACCGGCCCCACCTGGGAGGTTCGCCAGCTCCTCGACGATCCCGCCGGGCACCACGACTGGCGCATCGACGTGGTGGTGGATCTGGCCGCCACCGACGCCCGAAACGAGGTAGCGCTCAACGTCACCGCGGCCGGTCGCCTCTGACAGCCGGCTCCCCGCCGAAGTCAGGCTCGCCGAAGCCAGCCTCACCGAAACCGGGCTCACAGGGGCAGGGGCAGTGCCTCCTGGGTCGGTGCAGCGCCTCGCACCACGCCATCACCCGATCCACCCGACCCGGAACCCGATCCCGATCCACCCGACCCGGAACCCGATCCCGATCCCGATCCACCCGACCCGGAACCCGATCCCGATCCCGATCCACCCGACCCGGAACCACCCGGTGGCCGGCCCCGCGGCACGTCCATCAAATCCTCGGCCCCCGGCGGCTGCACTCCTCGGATCGGCACCCCGTCCGGTCGACGGAACTCCCACCCGTCCTCCGGGGTCCGCCTGATCCGCAGGTCGCGCTGGTGGACGAGGTCGTGGTGGTGCCAGCACAAGAGGATCCCGTTCCACACCGCAGTCGGGCCGTCGTCGCGAACCCACCAGCTGACGTGATGGACCTCGCCAAAGGCGGGGGGCCGATGACAGCCGGGATAGCGGCAGAACCGGTCCCGGGCGATCACTGCACGTCGCTGGGCACCGGTGAAGGTGCGCTGCGCACGGCCGACGTCCAACGGTTCGCCGTCCGGCCCGAAGACGATTCGCGTGATGGAGCTGTCGCAGGCGATCCGGGCCAGCAGCGATGGCGGCAGGGGCTCACCGTTGTCCAGCTCTGCGGGTTCGAGGAGCCGGCCCGGTTCCGCGGCGGCCCCCGCTCCGGCATCGGACGCCAGCCGGCAGAAGCTCTCCCACGGCACGTGCACGCTGATGTGGGGGCGCACCTGGGCCCCGCCACCGATCCAGCCCCTGTCCAGCGCGAGTCGCGCGAGATCCGTCAGGGCCGCGGCCCGGCGCTGGTCGGCGGTCCTGGCGTCATCGGCCGAGGGAACCCCGACGATGCCCGTCAGCGCCGTGACCAGGATGTCCGCGTGCTCCGAGGTGAGGAAGCCGTCGAAGGCCACGCCGTGGTCCCGCCGGACGAAGGCCAACCGCTCCCGGGCGATCGCGTTCCGGTGCTCGCGCTCGTGGGCGTCGGAGTCGACCCTCGCCGCCCACCGCCGGCACTCACGGTCGAACTCGTCCACCCCCAGCCGCCTGGCCTTGGCGACCAGCGACGCCTCGTTGCGGTCCGCGAGGTCCGACGCCAGCGCCGCCCTGCGCGCCTCGCTGGTCGGGCCGCGCCGCGCCAGAACCTGGGCGTGCTCGAGAGAGATCTCCCCTGCCCCCACCGCTTGAGCCGTCGTGGGCAGCGAGCTCTGGAGTGCCTGCCCCAGGGAGGCCTCCCGCCGCGCGGCCCCGACGGACGACCGGGACTGACCGGCGGCCCACTCCGCGAAGGTGCGAGCACCGCTCGACGCCCAGCGGCCGTCGTCCTCCATCCGGGCAAGCAGTCGGGCCGCGAACGCGAGCACCTGGTCGCAGGTCGCACGAAGCTGCCGATGGACGTCGGCCGCTTCGCCGGGCTCGACGGCGGTCAGGTCGTGGTCGGTCAGCGCGGCGGCAACCTCCCGAAGCCGAATCACGTCCGCCGCCAGACCCGTCGTCACGTCCCCGCCTCCGCCCTCACTCGGCCGCGCTCGTCATTGGAACTAGTGTACGAATCACCACCGACACGGACATTCCGGGCCCACCCCGCCAGTGGAAGGTCGTCCGTCCACAACCCGCCTACGCTGCTGCCGTGGCCAAGCACGCCCCCGCCGGCACGCCGGCGCTCCTCGCACTGGCAAGCGCCCACGTCGCGCACACGGTCCACACCTACGCCCACGACGCCGGCTCCCCCTCCGGGTACGGCATGGAGGCCGCCGAGGCGCTCGGCCTGCCGCCGGACCAGGTCTTCAAGACCCTGCTGGTCGACGTGGACGGGACGCTCACGGTCGCCATCGTGCCCGTGACCACCACCGTCGACCTGAAGGCCCTCGCCCGGGCGGTCGGGGGCAAGCGGGCAACCATGGCGGACCAGAGCGCCGCCGAACGGGCCACGGGATACGTCGTCGGCGGCATCTCCCCGCTCGGTCAGAAGCACGCGCACGCGACCGTCATCGATGAGTCGGCCGAGCTGTACGACGTCGTCTACGTCTCAGGCGGTCGGCGCGGGCTCGACGTCGGTCTTGCCCCCGCCGACCTGATCGGGCTCACAGGGGCCGTCGTCGCTGACATCGCCCGGGGCTGAGGCGACGCCAGAGGCGCCGCACGTGTAGGGGCGGCGCCTGCGACCGCTCGCCCCCCGCTCACCTCCGCCCGGAGCCCCGACCCGCTCCGCCCGACCAAGAGCCGCCAACCACCCCGCCCCGCCACACCCCGCCCCGACCCGCCCCGCAAATTCACCCGTTCGGACGCAACCCGGATCGCCGGTCACGCGTCTGACGGGGCGCAAGGATGGTCCAGGAGACCGAGGGGGTGACCCGTGGACCGAATGGCCACGCTCGTCGCAACCCGGGGCCCAGCCCTCGTTGGCTACGCCTACCTGCTGGCCGGATCGATCCAGGAGGCGGAGGACCTGGTCCAGGACGCCCTGGTACGTACCTTCTCCCGGCGTCGCACCGGCACCGACATGGAGTGGCTCGAGGCGTACGTCCGCCGCGCCGTCCTCAACGCCTACATTGACCGCTACCGCAGGGACCGGCGCCGGCGGGCCATCGCCCACCTGATGCACGACGACGCCGACCCCGACCGCCCGGTCGGCTGGTTCGGCGCGCTGGAGTACGTGGGACCCGGTCGGGCCCGCGCGCTTCTCGCGCGGTTCCCTGACCTCTGGGTGGTGCGCGACGGCGTCGTCGTCGGCTACGGCGGCCCACCGCCCGACCCTGACTTGGACGAGCAGATGCGCGTCCAGATGGCCACAGGAGGCGTTCGGCTGAGCGGCAACCGGCAGGGCTTCGCGCTGGTCCCGTGCGACCCCGCGACCGGTGAGCCGGCGTGGGACGTACTGCTGGAACCCGGCGATCTAGAGCTCTCCCCCGGCGAGTACGAGCTCTACCCGACGGTCACCTTGATGGTGCTGGAGGTAACGCTGCCCGACGGGACCGTCCTGACATCGGACGGACCCGCCGCGGGCGCCCTCGCCGCAGAGCCGATCGCCTTGACCATCACGCCCTGACGCCCGCGACGCCCGTCGGCACGATCTCCTTGCCGAGCGGCACCAGCGACACCGGGACCATCTTGAACGAGCCGATCCCGAGCGGGATGCCGATCACGGTCAAGCACAGCAGCACGCCCGCGACCAGGTGCGCCAGCGCCAGCCACCAGCCCGCCACCAGGATCCAGATCAGGTTGCCGATCGCCGACCACGCGCCGGCACGGGGCTTGTCGACGATCGTCCGCCCGAACGGCCACAGCGCGTAGCTGGCCATCCGGAACGAGGCAATGCCGAAGGGGATCGTGACGATGAAGATCACCGAGATGATCCCGGCGATCACGTAGGCGAGCGCCAGCCAGATCCCCGCGAGCAGCAACCAGATCACGTTCAGGACGGTGTTCACCCTGCCACCCTGCCCCACAGCGCCCCCCGAGGGCATCGGGGATGCCCCTGACCCGACCCCCGGACACGGTCCCACTGCCCGACGACGTCGCCCCGAACCGTCACGCGGCGGCGTCCTCCATGCCCCAGCCCGAGACGACAAGTGCGATCACCGCGGCGTTGACGGCGACCGAGCCGATCGTGGAGCTCAGCGGGAACGCGTGCGGGAACAGCGCCGTCGCGGCGAGGGACACGCCAGCCGAGGCTGTCGCCAGCGGTCGCCACCAGGCCTGGCCGGTGAACATCCCGAGCACCGCGACCCCGAACCCGAGCATCGGCACCAGGAAAAGGGTCCCGGCGGCGATGCGTTCGCCGATCTCCCCCACGAGTCTCCCGAGCAGCCAGGACTCGCTCGACATCCCCTCGAACTTCGTGATCCCCCACGCCGGCATCCAGCCCAGCACGTGCCCGAGGCCGTGCGCGCCGACCACGCCGCCCACCACCACTGTCACAACCGTGCTCATCACTCCTCCTCCTCCTGTCGCGCGTACGTTGTACGCTTGCGTACTTCGTACGCTACGCCTAGGCTCGGCTCCATGTCAACGAGCTCCGACGACCGCACACCGGAAGCGCCCGCCAGGATGCGCGCCGTCCTCAGCCGCGAGCGGATCGTCCGGGAGGCCGTCGCGCTCGTCGACGAGCGCGGCCCTGATGCACTCACCATGCGGGCTGTCGCGAACCGTCTGGGGGCGGGGGCGATGTCCCTGTACCGGCACGTGGCCAGCCGCGACGAGCTGCTGGATCTGGTCCTCGCCGCGATGGCCGCCGAGGTCACCCTCGCCCCACCGACCGGCGAGTGGCGGACCGACCTCGCCGTCCTAGCGCGGGAGGTGCGCTCCGGGCTGCTCCGTCGGCCACACCTCACGGTCCTGCTGACCTCGCGCTCCGGGCGCGGCGCTGCCGAGCTCCCGCTGCTCGAGCACACCATCGGCGTCCTCCGTGCGGCAGGCCTCACCGCCCGCGACGCCGTTCTGGCCAATCACGCGATCGGCAACCTCATCGCGGGTGCCGCGCTGTGGGAGGCCGTGGGCCTGTCGGGCGCCACTGGCGCGGAGAGGAAGGAGCGCCGCGAGGGCGCGCTACGCGTCATCAGCGAGCTGCCGGCGGAGGACTACCCCAACCTCAGCTGGGCAGGGCCCGAGATTACCGCCGCCTCCCTCGACGAGCGCTTCGAGTTCGCCCTCTCCCTGCTGCTCGACGGGATCGAGCAGCGACTGGCCTGATCCCAGGCTCCCCGCGCCAGGAGACCGGCCCCGCACACCCGACCCGTCGCCGCTGACGTCAGGCGCGGTCGCGGGCCTCCAACAACCAGCCCGCCACCTCGTCGTCGATCTCCGTCGCGGCCCGGACCTCCAAGTGGTGCATCCAGTGCGCCGGCGCCGGATGCACCACCTCCTTGAACCGCGACGACGCGTCCCGCCGCCCGAGCACGATCGAGAGCACAGCCGGTGCCGTCGGAGAGCGCAGGTACTGGCCCGGTCGCCACAGGTAGGCGAAGCCCCGGTTGCGGCGGAACGCCACCTGGCTCTTCGAGGTCCGCACCTCGACGGAGGGGTCCGCCAGGATCTCGGACACGCGCTCAAGGACGGCCAGTCCCACGGGGCTTCCTTCGAAGATCTCCTCAGGGCGCATGGTGCGCCACCGTCCGACCAACGGGCCACGGCACGTCCCGGCACCCGCCGTCGGCCACGACGCTCCCCGTGCCGATCCTCGTCGCGAGGTCGGGTAGTGCCTGCCCACCCATGGGCCGATCATCGCATCGCGGTCAGCCTCTGCGACCCCCTCGTCCGGGACCCTGCCCCTGAACGTTCCACCGTCCCGCCATGCCCCGATGCTGGCGCTAGGGTCCGGGTGTGACCTCCGACCGGCTGAGCAGCGTCGCTCCCCGACTGGCCGAGGTCCGGCGCCGCATCCTAACCGCCGCCGAGAGCGCGGGCCGGGACCCGGCGGACGTCCGCCTGCTGCTGGCGACGAAGACCATCCCGACCGACGTCGTGCGCGCCGCGGTCGAGGCCGGCGGGACCCTGCTGGGCGAGAACCGGGTCCCTGAGCTCGTCGAGCACGCCCCGGCCCTTGCAGACCTCCGTCCCGAGATCCACCTGATCGGCCATCTGCAGTCCAACAAGATCGCCACAGCGCTCCCGTGGGTCACCTGCATCGAGAGCGTCGACACCCTGGGCCTCGCGGAGCGTGTCTCCCGCCGGTGCGCGGCGCTCGGGCGCGACCTGGACGTGATGGTCCAGGTGAACGTCTCGGCCGAACCGACCAAGTACGGCACGACGCCCGACGACGCCGCCTCCCTCGCCACCGCGATCGGCGCCCTCCCCCACCTCCGGCTCGTCGGGTTCATGACGATCGGAGCCAACTCGCCGGACGACGGCCTGGTCCGCTCCGGCTACGCCCGGCTACGCGGCGTGCGCGACGACGTCGTCGGCTCCGGCCTGCCGGGAACCGGCGCCGCGCACCAGCTCTCCATGGGGATGAGTGGCGACCTCGAGCTCGCCATCGCCGAGGGCGCGACGATCGTGCGGGTGGGGACCGCCGTCTTCGGCCCGCGACCCGTCACTCCATGCTGAAGCGCAGCTCCGCGGGCAGCCGGGCGTCCACCTCACGCACGATCCGGTCGGCGCCCCTGAACTGCTTGGGGTCGACCCACACCTGCGCACCTCGACGACTGATCAGGTAGCGCCCGTCGCCGGCCACGCCGACCCCGACGCACTCGTCCAGGCGCACCTCGAGGAACTCCCCGGACGGCTCCTGACCCTGCACCGCGATCCCGTCGAATCCCATGATCGTCCCCTTCGGCGCGGACGAGCGGAGGCGTCGGCTCAACCGTGGCGTCGTCAACCCGGGAATCGTCGCCCATCCCGGTTCCGCTCGGAAGGGAAGAGGCGCCAGCCACTCCCTCGGGCCCATCATGAATGCGGTACCGATGGCCGCGGCCAACGCCGCCTGGACCTCACGACTCGCCTCCTCCGCTGGGCCGAATCGAGGCGTGAGTCGATCGATCGAACCAGTCGCGGGCACCAGGTCGGCCCCATGGCCCAGGCACCAGTCGACGAACTCGTTCGACTCCCGGAGCGACGCGTGAGACCGTTCCGCCTCGGCCGCCTCGTCGGGCGTGATCCCCTTCTCGAGGCAGTCGAGGAGAGTGACGGCGACGGCGGTGGCCACCTCCGGCGTGCTCCCAGGAGCTACGGACGCGATCATCTGGCCAAGCACCTTGCCGGTGCCGTCGAAGCGCCAGATGCCACCGTCGACGCCGTAGATGATGCCCCGCTCCTCGCGCAACGACCGCTCCAGCCGAGAGGCGATCACGGCCAGTGCCCTCGGCGCCCATCGCGTGTCGTCCAACACCATGCTCAGGCCCACCGCGCTGCCGCCGTACCAGGTCCAGCAGGGACGGGTGACAAGATCACTGACCACAGGCCGCACCGGCCGCGGGTGGTCCGGCACCTCGATGCTCAGGTTCTCCGGCAGCTCGCCGGACACCGTCAGGACGGCGTTCTGCCGGACGAACCACCGCTCCGCGTGGCTGCGGACCGCCTCCGGGTCGGGTGCCCGCGGACCCAGGGTGGGATGTGCGGCCAGGCCCAGCCCGGTGTTCCCGTACCGCAAGGCCATCAACGCCTCTGCCGGGCCTGCGGCTCGTTGGGCGTACTCCGCCTTGAGCACCCCGACCTCACGGTCCACCCGTGCCATCGGGAGTGCGCGCAGCCCGGCGGCGACCTGCGTCAGCGTCGAGCCGACCTCTTCCGGGCGCCCAGCCGCCCAGAACGCGGTCCGGTGGGGTGAGACCTGCGCGTTCCGCTCGTAGGTGACTCGATCGAGCGACGACATGACGAGGTGCTCCACAAGGTGGGTCACACCCCGCGTCAGATAGGTCTCGTCAGCCCATCCCACCCCGAACCACAGCGTCGCCCGCGTCGCACCCGGCCGGGGCATGTGCAGGGTACGGATGCCGTCGATCGCCAACTCTCGGATGTCCGGTGCGGGGTGGTCCATGCGCCGGAGCCTAGGGGTACGCGGGGTCGCGTGTGGGCTGGTTTGGCGGCCCGGCTAGGGCACCCGCGCGGTCCACTCGGGGGTCGCGAACTTCGTCCGAGCAAGGCCCTCGGCACGCTCGCGCTCGTCGGGCGTGACGCCGCCGTCGATCGCGTCGTACCGCCCGCGGAAGTGCTTTTTGAACGCCTCGATCACGTCGGCCCGCGCCATGCCGGTCTGCGAGCGCAGCGGATCCACCCGCTTGTTCGCGCTCGCCGTTCCCTTGTCCGACAGCTTCTCCCGCCCGATGCGCAGCACCTGGAGCATCTTCGTGGCGTCGATGTCGTAGGCCATCGTCACGTGGTGCAGCACGGCGCCGTTGGCCAGCCGCTTCTGTGCGGCGCCGGCGATCTTGCCCGCAGGCGACGCGATGTCGTTGAGCGGCACGTGCCGGGCATCGATCCCCAGACCGTGCAGGGCACCGAGCACCCAGTCGTCGAGGAACGCGTACGACCGCTCGAAGCTCAGGCCCTCCACGAGCGATGCGGGCACAGTGAGTGAGTAGGTGATCGTGCTACCCGGCTCGATGAACATGGCTCCTCCGCCGGAGATCCGACGCACGACGGTGATGCCGTGCCGCCGGGCGGCGTCGTCGTCCACCTCGTTGCGCAGGGACTGGAACGAGCCGATCACCACCGCGGGCGCGCCCCACTCCCAGATCCGCAGGGTGGGACGCCGCGTGCCCTCGCCGACCGCCTCGGAGAGCACCTGGTCCAGCGCCATGTGCATCGCCGGTGACTCCGCGCCCTCGTGGACGATCTCGAACGTGTGGTCCTCCCAGCGGGTCGCGTGGCCCAGCGCCCGCCGGACTGCGATCGCCACGGCCTCGGGCGTGAAGCCCACCATGGTCACGCCCTCGCACACCCCGTGCACGACGCCGCTCAGCTGGCTCACGCCCGCGGCTTGCGGCATGCCCAGCAGGGCGGCGTCGATCGCCTCCAGCGCGTCGTCGGGTTCGAGGAAGAAGTCGCCGCTCACCGCCACGTGGCTGATCCGCCCGTCGGTGACCTCGACATCGACCGCGACCAGCTTGCCGCCAGGCACCTTGTACTCACCGCGCATGAAGTCATCCTATGACTTGGGCCTGAGTCCCGGGCCCCCAACCTCACCCTGCCGCTGGGCTCAGTGCGCCCGCGCACCGTCCAGGAACAGGTCGACGACGGCCCGTACCGAGCGAGCGCTCTGCTCACCCCGACGGTCGGGCGGCATGCCGACGTCGTCCGGAATCGGCGCCATCGAGGAGGCGAGTCCGAGGAACGACCATGCGAGGAACCCCGGGTCGCCGGAGAGTACCCCGTCGGTCACCGCCCGCCGCATCAGGTCGACGACGGGCTCGATGAGCCCGCCCACGTAGGCACCCGACACCTCCTCACGCACGTCGTCCGAGACGTGCCGGGTCGCGTCGTAGATCTGCTGGTCGAGCGCCGAGGCCCCCGGCTCCACGTCCAGGTGCAGTGACGCGAGCCCGACGAGGGTGTCCTCCAGGGCACCGCCCGTCTCCAGCACGGCGCGCATCCGCGTCACCTGTCCCGCGATCTGCTGCAGGGCCGCCTCGCGGTACACGGACTCCTTCCCCTCCGGGAAGTGGTGGTAGAGGCTGGCCTTCTTGATCCCCACGTCCCGCGCGACGACGTCGAGCGACGCCCCGAGGTACCCCGCCGCCGCGAGCTGGTCGGCGAATCGCCGCACGATCTCCTGCCGTGTGTCGCGGGTCCGGTCGGTCGGCATGGTGGTCATCGTGCCGCCTCCGCCCTGCGGAAGGCCCAGGCACACGCCGCGGTGCCGACAAGCAGCAGCCCGACGAGCGTGACCGACGCGGGTCCGACCGCCCCGGCCGGCGCGACGGCGCCCCCCACGGAGCGCAGGCCCTCGAGCAGGTAGGTCAGCGGGTTGGCCGTCGCCACCACACCCATCCATCCGGTGAGGTCCTCGCGCGGGGCGAACGCGCTGGTGAGGAAGCTGAGCGGGAAGAAGACCATGACCGTCGAGCTGACCGCGGCATCCGTCTCCCACAGGATCGCCGCGGCCGCACCGAGCAGCGAGAAGCCGACCCCGGCCGCCGTCGTGCCCGCGATCAGCGCGCCGAGCTGTCCGGCGGACGCCTCCCGCATCCCGAGCAGGAGCGCGGTGGACACGATCAGGGCGCTCTGCAGCGCCAGCACGACGGCGCCCATGACCAGCGGAGCGGCGACGAGCCGGCCCCGCCCGGCCCGGCTGAGCAGCAGGCGTCTGTGGTAGCCGGAGCCCATGTCGCGGACCAGGAGCTGACCGGCCACGGCGCCACCGTTGAACGCGGTGGTGAGCAGGACCAGCGGGACGATGAACACCAGGTACGAGGCGCCGCCCAGCATGGTGCCCCCGGCGGCACCCAGCTGACCGGAGTAGACCAGGAGGAAGAAGGCGCTCATCAGCACGGGACTGAGGATGAGTGCGGGGACGCGGACGACCGTCAGGGCGGTTCGTCGGACGAGGGCGGCGGTCACAGGGGTCTCCTACTCGATGGTTTCGGGGGTGGGACGTTCAGGGCAGCCGCCGGCGGTGGCGGACACCAAGGCGACGGCCGGGTCTCGAGGTGTCGGCGCACCGGTCGCGGTCAGGTGGACGTACACGTCGTCGAGGGAGGGCTCGTCGACGGTGAAGCGCAGGAACGGGACCTTCGCGGCCACGAGCGCCGCGACGTAGTCGAGGCCACCGCCACCGGCCGCGGCGTCGAGGCGAACCCGCACCACGGCGCCGTCGGCGACGGCGTGCAAACCGTGCCGGGTGGCGACCGCGACGGCCGCGTCGCGAAGGTGCTGCTCGGCCAGCTCGACGACCAGGCTGCTCTCGCCGACGGATGCCTTCAGATCGCCGGTGGGACCCGTCGCGACGACAGCGCCGTCGCGGAGCACCACCAGGCGGTCTGCCAGGGCCTCCGCCTCGTGCAGGTCCTGCGTACTGAGCAGCAGCGCCGCCCCGTCCGCCGCGAACTGCCGCAGGTGGGCCCACAGACCGCGCCTGCTCACAGGGTCGAGGCCCGCGGTCGGCTCGTCCAGGACAAGGATGCCCGGACCTCCGACGACGGCGGTCGCCACGTCCACCCGGCGCCGCTGGCCCCCGCTCAGGGTGCCGATGCGCTGGTCCGCTCGGTCGAGCATGTCCAGGGTGCGCAGCGCCTCGTCCGCCGCTCGCGTGGCGGCGCTCCCCCCCAGCCCACGGAGCCGGGCCTGGAGGAGCACAGCCTCACGACCGGTCATCACCGGGTCGAGCGCCGCATCCTGGAGCACGGTACCGATGTGTGCCCGGACCGCGCCCGCGTGCTGCTCGGCGTCCATGCCTGCGACTCGGACCGACCCGGAGGTCGGGCGACGCAGGGCGCAGACGGTCTCGAGTGTGGTGGTCTTGCCCGCCCCGTTGGGCCCGAGGAGGCCCACGATCTCGCCGGCGTGGACGTCGAGGTCCACGCAGGAGACGGCGACCTTGGTGCCGTAGGTCTTGCGGAGGCGACGGATCTGGATCAGCGGAGGCTCGGTCATGGCAGACAGCCTACCTATCGGTCGGTAGGTTCGCAACCCACGGCAACCGCCAACTACCGGCCATTACGCTCCCGAACGTGCCTACGGACATCAGCTGGGACGAGTACAACGCCCATCAGTGGGGACGCGAGCCCCGTGCCTCGCTCGCCCGGGCGCTCGACGCCTCCGTCGGACGGGGCGACGGACGCACCGCCATCGACCTCGGCTGCGGCGAAGGGGTTGAGGTCGCGGCGCTGCTCGACCACGGCTGGACGGTGCACGCCGTGGACGGCGAGCCTGCCGCGCTCCGGAGGCTGGCCGAGCGGATCGAGCCCGCGCACGGAGATCGGTTGCACATCGATCTCCGTGCGTATGCCGAGATCGCGACCCTGCCCCCGGCCGACCTGATCCACTCGTCGTACGCGCTGCCCTACAGCGCCCCGGAGCACTTCGACGCCGTGTGGGCGGCCGTGCGCGCCGCGCTTCGGCCCGGCGGGGTGCTGGCCTGCCAGCTGTTCGGCCCTCACGACGACAGCGCCGGCGAGCCGGACATGACCTTCCACACAGCTGGGGAGGCCCGCGCGCTGCTCGACGGCCTGGAGGTCGTGCACTGGGAGGAGGAGGACGCCGAGGGTCCGTCCTACACTGGGCCGCGGCACTGGCACGTCTTCCACATCGTCGCCCGCCGGCCCTCCTGACCGGCGACGCGCGACCGGGGTTCTCCTAGCCGACGACCGCCGCCTCCGGCACCGCATCGGCTTCCGCGACCAGGCGGAGCAGCCGACGCCACACGAGCACGGCGAACACCGCCCATGGCGCCAGCGAGGCGAGCGCGAAGATCAGCCCGACCACACCGAAGTTCGACGGCACCGCCATCAGCACCGCCGCCACCAGCCCCCACACCGCCGTCGCCCGGGTGAACACCGCCGAGCGCAGCATGAGGAGCGCGAAGATGAGCAGGACCGCGAGGTTGAAGAAGTAGTAGATGTCGAAGGCCGTGCCCATCCACGTGGCGAGCATCCCGTCACCGGTGGCGATCAGGGCCACCTGCTCCGCGGGATCGGCGTCGCCATAGGCCCGGGCCAGGGTGAGCATCTCGACCGCACGCGGGGACGCCATGTACGCGGCCATCCCGAGCACCCCGAACGCGAGCGCCACGACCACCGCCGACCGGCTCACCCGCCACAGCAGCACCGCGAGCGCAAAGTACAGCAGGTACGCCAGCAGGTTGCTCACGATGTACGGCACGTCGAGGGTGATGAGACCGTACGCCGGGTTGTCCAGCAGCAGCTCGTAGAACCCCACGGTGTCCTCGGGCGGCGGCCAGATCAGGTAGATGGCGATCTGCAGCACGATCATCACCACACTGGCCAGCGCCAGCCACGCACCCGTGACGATCAGCCCCCGCCACTGCCGCACGTCCGCTGAGATCGCCGCCGCGTCGATCATGCGTCTCCCTCTCGGGACCGGGGGTCGCCCGGGCCCCTGCCCCGCGGCGCGCCCGTGCGCCGCATCGTGCCGACCGTCCCGCAGCAGAACCGCACGCAACAGGGGCGGAGGTCCCGGGTCAGCGCTGCGGCAGGAAACCGACGTCCCGTACGGCGCCCTTGTCCGCGGACGTCGCCATCGCCGCGTAGGCGCGAAGCGCCTGGGACACGGCGCGCTCCCTGGCCACGGGTCGGTAGCCTCCCGCCGCCTCGAGCGCGGCCCGACGCCGGTCCAGCAGCAGGTCGTCGACGCGCAGCGCGATGCGGCGACCTGGGATGTCGATGTCGATGACGTCACCGTCCTCCACCAGCGCGATCACGCCGCCGGCCGCCGCCTCGGGCGAGACGTGCCCGATCGACAGCCCGCTCGTCCCGCCGGAGAACCGGCCGTCCGTGATGAGCGCGCACGCCGCGCCGAGCCCACGGCCCTTGAGGTACGCGGTCGGGTAGAGCATCTCCTGCATGCCAGGCCCGCCGGCCGGCCCCTCATACCGCACGACGACGACGTCGCCCGCCGTCACCCGCCCGGTCAGGATCGCCTCGACGGCGTCCTCCTGGGACTCCACGACCACTGCGGGACCCGAGAACGTGAGCGAGCCGTCGGACACTCCGGCGGTCTTGACCACGCACCCGTCCGCGGCGACGTTGCCGTACAGCACCGCTAGTCCCCCGTCGGCGCTGTAGGCGTGGGCGACGTCGCGAATGCAGCCGGCCGCGGCGTCGTCGTCAAGCGACTCCCACCGCTCCGACTGCGAACCCGCCCGGGACGACCGGACCCCGCCCGGGGCGGCGTGGAACAGCTCGACGGCGACCTCCGAGGGTGACCCGCCGCGCACGTCCCACTCCTTGAGCCAGGTGGCCAGCGACGGGGCGTGCACCGCATGCACGTCCTCCGCCAGCAGCCCGCCGCGCTGGAGCTCGCCGAGGATCGCCGGGATCCCGCCGGCGCGGTGGACGTCCTCCATCAGGAAGCTGCCGCTCGGTGCCACCTTGCAGATGCACGGCACGCGGCGGGAGATCGCGTCGATGTCGGCCATCGTGAAGTCGAGCTCGGCCTCGTGCGCGGCGGCGAGGATGTGCAGCACGGTGTTGGTCGACCCACCCATCGCGACGTCGAGCGCCATCGCGTTCTCGAACGCCGCCCGGGAGGCGACGGCCCGCGGCAGCACCGAGGCATCGTCACCCTCGTACCAGCGGCGGGCGAGCTCGACGGCCGTCGCCCCGGCCGCCTGGTACAGCGCCGTGCGGGCCGTGTGCGTGGCCAGCGTGGAGCCGTTGCCGGGCAGGGCCAGCCCCAGCGCCTCCAGCAGGCAGTTCATGGAGTTCGCCGTGAACATCCCCGAGCAGGAGCCGCAGGTGGGGCAGGCCGCGTCCTCGACGCGCGCGAGGTCGGCGTCGGAGACCGCGTCGGTGACGGCATCGGTCATCGCGTCGACCAGGTGCACGCGCGTGCGCACGGTCCCGTCGACCAGCACCGCGGTGCCGCCCTCCATGGGCCCCCCGGAGACGAACACCGTCGGGATGTTCAGCCGCAGCGCGGCCATGAGCATGCCGGGGGTGATCTTGTCGCAGTTGGACACGCACACCAGCGCGTCGGCGCAGTGCGCGTTGACCATGTACTCGACGCTGTCGGCGATGAGGTCGCGGGAGGGCAGCGAGTAGAGCATCCCGCCGTGGCCCATCGCGATGCCGTCGTCGACGGCGATCGTGTTGAACTCGCGCGCGATGCCGCCAGCCGCGTGCACCGCCTCGCTGACGATCCGGCCGACCGGCTGGAGGTGGGTGTGCCCGGGGACGAACTCGGTGAACGAGTTCGCCACCGCGATGATCGGCTTCCCGATGTCCGCAGCGGCCACACCCGTGGCGAGGAGCAGCGCACGCGCCCCCGCCATGTTCCGCCCATGGGTGACCGTCCGGGAGCGCAGCTCCGGCATGTCGTGCTCCTTGTCGAGGGGCGGCGGGTGCCGCCGCTGGTGAGGCTAGTGGCAGTCGGCGTCGGGCATCTCGGAGCGGTTCTCCACCCCGGCGTGCAGCAGGCCGAAGACGAACGCGTCGACCAGGGCCTCCCAGGACGCCTCGATGATGTTCGGGCCGACCCCGACGGTCATCCAGGTGGTCTCGGCGCCGGTGTCCATGGTCTCCACGAGGACGCGGGTGACGGCGTCCGTGCCGTGCTCGGTGTCCAGGATGCGCACCTTGAAGTCGATCAGCTCGAACCGGTCGATCTCCGGGTACGTGTGCCGCAACGCCTTGCGCAGGGCCTGGTCGAGGGCGTTCACCGGGCCGTTGCCCTCGTCGGTGGCCACCATGCGCTCGCCGCCGACGTGCATCTTGACGGTCGCCTCGGCGTCGGCCTGGCTCGGGTCACCCGGCTCGGTCTCCACGATGACCCGCCAGCTCTCGGTGCAGAAGAACGCGGTCCGCTCGCCGTCGAGCTCCTCGCGCAGGAGCAGCTCGAAGGAGGCGTCGGCGGCGTCGTAGGTGTAGCCCTGCGCCTCGGCGTCCTTGACCCGGTTGGTGACCCGGGTGAGCAGCTCGCCCTGGCCGGTCAGGTCGAAGCCCAGCTCGCGACCCTTGAGCTCGATCGAGGCACGCCCGGCCATGTCCGAGACCAGCATCCGCATGTCGTTGCCGACCGCCTTGGGGTCGGTGTGCTGGTACATGTCCGGGTCCACCTTGATGGCGGACGCGTGCAGGCCGCCCTTGTGCGCGAACGCGCTGGCACCGACGTAGGGCTGGCGGGCGAACGGCGCGATGTTGGTGATCTCCGCCACGGCGTGCGCGATCCGCGTCATCTCCTGCAGGGTGCCCCCCTGCAGCACCGGGCGACCGAGCTTGAGCTCGAGGTTCGCGACGACCGACGTCAGGTCCGCGTTGCCGGTGCGCTCGCCGTACCCGTTGACCGTCCCCTGCACGTGCATCGCACCGGCGGAGACCGCGGCGAGCGTGTTGGCCACCGCGCACCCGCTGTCGTTGTGGGCGTGCATCCCGATCCGGCCGCCGGTCTCGGCGCGGACCGTGGCCACGATCTGGTGCACCCACTCCGGAAGCATGCCGCCGTTGGTGTCACACAGGCAGACCACCTCAGCGCCGGCCTCGAAGGCGGCGACGGCTGCGCGCAGCGTGTAGTCCGGGTCGAACCGGTAGCCGTCGAAGAAGTGCTCCGCGTCCAGGATCACCCGGCGGCCCTCGCCCACCAGGTAGCTCACGGTGTCGGAGATCATCGCGAGGTTCTCCTCGCCGGTGGTCTTCAGCGCCCGCTCCACGTGCCGGATGTCCGACTTGGCCACGAGGGTGAGCACCGGGGCCTCGGAGTCGAGCAGCGCCCGCACCTGGGCGTCCTCGTGCGTGCGCACGCCGGCCTTGCGGGTGGACCCGAAGGCGGCGAGCTCGGCGTTGCGGAAGTCGAGCTCCTTGTTGGCGCGCTTGAAGAACTCGGTGTCCTTCGGGATCGCGCCCGGCCAGCCACCCTCGATGAAGCCGACGCCCAGCTCGTCCAGCAGCGGGGCGATGAGCAGCTTGTCCCCGACGGAAAGGTTCATGCCCTCCTGCTGCGCGCCGTCGCGCAGGGTGGTGTCGTAGACGTCGAAGGTGGTGGAGTCCACTGGTCTTCTCTTCTCCGGTCGGTCGCCGGGCGCGGTGCCCGGCGGCGCGTGCAGTGCTGTGCTGCGGTTCGTCGTCCCGCTCCCGAGGGAGCCGTGGCGGGGGTGGTGCCAGGTGGACGACGACGCCGGTCGGCGGGCTGGGATGGTGCCCGGACCAACAAAAAGACCCCCCGGAGGTGCGGGAGGTCTGCGCGCTCGGCGGGTGTGCCGAACGCGCTAGCCGATAATCAGGCTGAACAGTGCCATGGCGGCATCATGCCATACCTACGGGAGCGTAGGAAGCGGCGTCCCGCCAGGGAACTCAAGACCGAGGACAACCTCGTCGATCTCCGCTACAACGATTCCGGCAGCCCACCCGTTGGGAAGGGTGAGCACGGGCTCCGGGTCGCATCGCAGATGCAGCACCGCCCCGACCAGCGGGCGCGACGAAGGGGGACCCGGAATGGGCGACAGCCCGCGCGACCGGGCCCTGATCGAACTCGCGCGTGACCGTGGTCAGGCGTTGACCAGGTACGCGGCGATGTTCACCGGTGACCCAATCGCCGCGCAGGATCTGGTCCAGGACGCGCTCGTCAAGGTCTTCACCAAGACGCGCGCCGGGCGTGAGCTCGACGCGTTGGAGTCCTACGTCCGGCGCGCCATCGTGACCCTCTACATCGACGGGTACCGTCGCCGGCGCAAGCACAGTCAGATCCGGCACCTGATCACCACCGAGCACATCGCTGCTGCCGGTCCCGATGCGGCCGAGGTGCTGGACCTGCATGCCGCGTTGGCGACGCTGGCGCCCCAGGAGCGCGCCGTCGTCGTCCTGCGCTACTTCGACGACCTGACCGTGCCCGACGTCGCGGCGCACCTGGGCCTGGCTGAGGGATCGGTCAAGCGGTACCTGTCCAACGCGATCGGCAAGCTGGAACGACGCCTCGGCCCCATGCCTTCGGCGCGTGCCGCGAGCGGGCCGCCCGTACCCATCACCACGCGACTCGGAGGGAGGCACTGACATGGACTTCGACCTTCAGCAGCGACTGCACGACCTCAACCGCGCCCAGGTCGTCGCCCCCGACCCTGTCCCCGTCGGCCAGGTGCTGACCCTGGTCCACCGCCGCCGGACCATCCGCACCGCCGCCGTCGGACTGGCCAGCGCCGCGGTGATCGTCGCGGCAGCCGCAGTCGTCTACGCGGCCCCCTGGGACCCCGCGCCCACGCCGCCGGCGACACCGACGCCCGCGCCGACGGCCACACCGGCCCCGACCGCGACGCCCGATCCGAGCCCGCCGACCGAACCGCTCTTCGATGCCGCCACCATGGACAACCTCTTCCTCACGGTGGAGGAACTCACCGGGGTCGCGCCCGCACTGGGCGACCTCGGGAGGACGTGGGCTCTGGGCGGATGGACCGACATCCCGGACGGAGCCGAGTTCCTTCCCGAACCGCAGTGCAAACCGGCGATGACCATCGTCAGCCAGGCGCCCGTGGAGTACACACACCGAGGCCAAGGGGCGTTCAGCCAGGAGATCGTGCTGCTCGCCGATCGGGAGGCTGCTTCCGACGCGTTCGCCGACCTCACCGACGCGCTTGAGACGTGTGGCGGTTGGGGCGTGGATCTGGTCGACACCCATGGCGCGTGGTGGGCGATCGACGAGATAGTGCCAGGCGCGGAGGGCTTCCGAACCATCCGGGTCACCGGCTCCACGCAGGACGAGGGGCGCGACGCACCGTGGATCGAGGTAGATGCCCTGATCGGGAACGCGATCCTTCGGATCGGTGCCGTCTACCCCGACACATCGCCAGTGAGCGCCACCGCGGACGTCGCAGCCCTGGAAGCGGCGGTCCAGAACCACCTCTCCACAGTGGCGGCGGGACCGCTCGTGCCGCGAGTGGACCCCCCGATCGTCGCGCTCACCACCACGGGAGACCTCGTCCTCCTCAGCCCAGAGACAGGCGAGACGCTCGAGGTCATCACCTCCGACCCAGCCCTGCGGGGCCCGATCTCACTCGCGGCGGACCGGTCCGCGGCATTCCTCGGCCGCGGAGGGCCCCCGTACGAGGTGGTCCGGGTGTCGCTGACGGATGGATCGATCACCCCCATCGCAGACGGCCTCTCCCCCAGCCTGAGCCCCGATGGACAAACCCTTGCCTACGTCGCGCCGTACAACATCAACCACCCGGACGACTCCGAGTGGCGCTCCCTCGCGCTGCTCGACCTGGCGACCGGCGACGTTCAGTACTTGCCCGACAACAGCTGCGGCGGCTGCGCCCGGAGGATCGACCAGCCCGCGTGGTCACCGGACGGCTCACGACTCTACATCGCTGTTGGCTTCGAGGATTCGGCGCTCCCGAGCATGGACCTGGTCGTCGTCATCCCCGGCACGACGACTGATCTCGACACCGCGCCTGTCTTCCAGCCGAACGACACCTACACGCACGGAATCCCAGGATTCCCCGCCTTCCTGACGGACGGCACACTCGCCGTCGCAAGCGTCATCTACGTCGGATCGGGTGACGCGGCGGACGGGCTGACCAGCCACCTCGGGACGATTGAGACGTTCGAGGCGAGCAGCGCGACAACGCTCGACAACGGCCAGCAGTTGCCCGAGCTCCACTCCATAGATCGCGATGACGAGGTGCTCACACACACCCGGGGAGTGGCGTCCCGGCCCTGGGCCAACGGGCTCGCCATAGTCGCGGAGGACTGGTCCGATCCGGCGGGGCTCCAGCACGACGTCTACATCTGGGAGGGCGGCGACCAGTTGCGCTGGCTCGCGGACGGGATCATCGCGGTGGCCTGGTAGGCCAGTCGCCCCGACCGCGGCCACGGGTGGACCCGACGGATCAGACCGGGATCCGGGCGGCGAAGGCCTCGACCTTGTCCTGCCAGCCCTCCTCGAGCGGCCCGCGCAGGCCGGTCACCAGGACCTTCTCCGCGGCGACCTCGACCAGCCCGGCCGCCTGGAGAGCATCCCGCATCATCGGGGTGACCTTCTGGTACTTAGCCTGCTCCTCCTCGGTGGGCAGCTCCCCGGTCTTCTTGTCCGGCTGCGGCGCGCCCTCGGTAGTCAGCAGGGCGTACCGCGCCCCGGTCGGCACCACCAGCCTCGTCACGAATCGGCGCATGCTCCCGATGGGCTTGCCCATCCGCCCGGGCGAGCTGAAGACGTAGAGGTCGGCCTCCGGAAGCGTCCGCGGGTCCGCTTCACGGATGTGGTGGACGTTCACGGTCACGTCCCGGGCTGCCATCCGGCGCTGGAACTCCTGCGCAACCTGCGCCCCGTTGCCGAACTTCGAGGCGTGGAAGTACTCGATCGTCATGGTGGGCTCCTGTGGCGCACGTCACTGGACGAGCCCGCACGATACTCCCGTTCCATGATCACGGGACGCGACTTCGAGGCGCGCCGGTGCCCCTCACCACTCGTGTCGGACCCCCGGGTTAGCGTCGCGGTCATGAAGCACACATGCGTGTACTACGAGGACGGGTGGCCGGACATCACCTGCGCCTGCGGCGAGCGCGCGGCGGTGCTCGTCGACGACGACGGCGAGACGGTCCTCGTCCCACTGGCGACCCCGCGGACGTCCACCCGCGAACAGCTGCCCATCTCGGCGTAGCTGCCGCGCGCCTCGCTCGTCCCGCGAAAGGCTGCCGGGCGGGACGATGCGCCTCAGACGAGTCGGTACATCCAGCCGTGCGGGTCGGCGGCCCGGCCGTACTGGATGTCGGTGAGCTGCCGACGCACCGCCGCGGTCACAGGCCCGGTGGCCCCGCCGCCGACGACCAGGTCGAAGTCCTCCCCGGCGAGCCGTCCGATCGGCGTGACGACCGCCGCCGTGCCGCAGGCGAAGACCTCCGCAATCGATCCGTCGCCCAGTCCGGCGCGGACCTCGGCGAGGGTGATCGGCCGCTCGTCGACCTCACGGCCCTCGCCGCGCAGCAGCGAGAGCACGGAGGATCGCGTGACGCCCTCGAGGATGGTCCCGCTGAGCGCGGGCGTGGCGATGCGGCCGTCGGCGTGCACCAGAACGATGTTCATCCCGCCGAGCTCCTCGAGGTGCGTCCCGGTCGCCGCGTCGAGGAAGCACACCTGCTCGCAGCCGCGCTCGTACGCCTCCTGCTGGGGCAGCAGGGACGCCGCGTAGTTGCCGCCGCACTTGGCCGCCCCGGTGCCCCCGGGCCCCGAGCGGTTGTAGTCCTGCGACACCCAGATCGACACGGGCTTGACGCCCCCGGCAAAGTAGGGGCCCACCGGTGAGGCGATGAGCAGGTACTCCACGGCACGGGCGGGCCGCACTCCCAGGAACGCCTCGGCGGCGAACATGTAGGGCCGCAGGTACAGGCTGGTCTCCACCGCGCCCGGCACCCACTCCACGTCGACACCCACCAGCGCCTCGATCGACCCGAGGAAGTCCTCGGCCGGCAGCTCGGGCAGCGCGAGGCGGCGGGCGGATGCCTGGAAGCGGGCGGCGTTGGCGTGCGGCCGGAAGGCCCACACCGAGCCGTCGTCGTGCCGGTACGCCTTGAGGCCCTCGAAGATCTCCTGGCCGTAGTGCAGCACAGCCGCCGCGGGGTCGAGCAGGAGCGGGCCGTACGGCTCGATCCGGCGGTCGTTCCAGCCCGCGTCGGCGGTCCAGGTGACCCGGGCCATGTGGTCGGTGAACACTGTGCCGAAGACGGGGGACGCGGTGAGCCGGGCACGTTCGGCGGCGTCGACCGGGGTCGTGGTGAGCCGACGCTCGAAGGCGTCCGACGTCGTCGTGCGTGCCGTGGCGCTCATGTCGTTCCTTTCGCAGGGGGCCGGGCCCCAGAAGTCCCAGGCAGACGTTACCGGTGGGCGCAGGAGCGCGGCAGCCGACGTCCGCGCCGGCGTCCCCACCCCTACACCAGTCGGCGCATCCAGCCGTGAGTGTCAGGTGCGCGCCCGTACTGGATGTCGGTGAGCCGGCGACGGACGTCGGCGGTGGCGGGACCGATCCCACCGTCCGCCACGGTGAGGTCGAAGCCCTCCCCTGCCAGGCGACCGATGGGGGTCACCGCGGCACCCGTCCCGCAGGCGAACATCTCGGTCACTCCCCCGGTCCCCAGCCCCGCGCGGACCTCCGCCAGGGACACGTCACGTTCGGCGACCGCGTGCCCCGCCTCTCGGAGCAGCGTGATGACCGACGCCCTCGTGACGCCCTCGAGGAACGTCCCGGTGAGGCGGGGGGTGACCACCGAGCCGTCGCCGAGCACGACGAACACGTTCATCCCGCCCAGCTCCTCGAGGTTGCGGCCCGTCGCAGCGTCCAGGAAGCACACCTGTTCGCAGCCCTGGGCGTACGCGTGCTGCTGGGAGAGCAGGCTGGCGGCGTAGTTCCCGCCGCACTTGGCCGCGCCCGTCCCGCCGGGCCCGGCGCGATGCAGGTCCTGCGCCACCCAGATGGCGACCGGCCGCACCCCACCGGCGAAGTAGGGGCCCACCGGGGAGGCGATGAGCAGGTACGTCATCCCGCGCGCCGCGCGCACACCGAGGAACGCCTCCGACGCGAACATGAACGGCCGCAGGTACAGGCTCGTCTCGTCCGACCCGGGCGCCCATGCGGCGTCCGCGGCGACCAGCGCCTCGAGCGAGGCCAGGAAGTCCGCGACCGGGAGCTCGGGCATGGCCATCCGCCGGGCCGACGCACGGAACCGCTCGGCGTTGACCTCGGGCCGGAACGCCCACACCGAGCCGTCGTCGTGCCGGAACGCCTTGAGCCCCTCGAAGATCTCCTGGCCGTAGTGCAGCACGGCGGCCGCGGGGTCCAGCTCGAGTGGCGCGTAGGGGACCACTCGGTGCCCGGTCCAGCCGCCCTCGGAAGTCCAGTCGATCCGGGCCATGTGGTCGGTGAACACCGTGCCGAAGCCCGGTGCCTCCATCAGGCGTGCGCGCTCGTCAGCGCTGCGCGGGGTGGGGCTCAGCCGGTGGTCGAAGCCGTCCGCGGCTGTTGTGGGTGGTGCCGTCGTGGGTCGTTCGGTCGTAGGCATGTCAGGGTCCCTTCACCAAGGCGGGGTGGGCGATGGCGACGGCCGACAGGCGGGAGAGCTCAGGCGATGCGCGCGGCGATCTCCGAGCCGACGTCGGCCGTCGACCGTACTCGCTCGCCCCGCTCGGCCAGGTCGGCGACGACCGCCGCCTCGACCCGGGCGGCGGCGTCGTCCAGCCCGAGGTGGGTGAGCATCATCGCGACGCTCAGGATCGTGGCCGTCGGGTCGGCCTTGCCCTGGCCGGCGATGTCGGGCGCGGACCCGTGCACCGGCTCGAACATGGATGGCGCCGTGCGGTCGGGGTTGATGTTGCCCGACGCCGCCAGCCCGATCCCGCCGACGATCGCGCCCGCGAGGTCGGTGATGATGTCGCCGAACAAGTTGTCGGTGACGATCACGTCGAACCGCGACGGGTTGGTGACCATGAAGATCGTCGCCGCGTCCACGTGCAGGTAGTCGGTGGTGACGTCAGGGAAGTCGGCGTTGACCTCCTCGACGATCCGGCGCCACATCTCGCCGGCGTGGACCAGCACGTTGTGCTTGTGCACCAGGGTGAGGTGCTGGCGCGGGCGCGCGGCCGCCCGGCCGAACGCGTCGCGGACCACCCGCTCGATGCCGAAGGCGGTGTTGACGCTGACCTCGTTAGCCACCTGGTGCGGCGTCCCGGTCCGGATGGAGCCGCCGTTGCCGGTGTACGGGCCCTCGGTGCCCTCCCGCACGACGACGAAGTCCACCTCACCCGGGTCGGCCAGCGGCGAGCGGACTCCGGGGAACAGTCGGGCCGGGCGCAGGTTCACGTAGTGGTCCAGCTCGAACCGCAGCCGGAGCAGCAGCCCGCGCTCGAGGACGCCCGAGGGCACTCCCGGGTCGCCGATGGCCCCGAGCAGGATCGCGTCGTGATCGCGGATCGCGGCCAGGTCAGCGTCGCTCAGCGTCTCACCGGTGGCATGCCAACGGCGTGCCCCGAGGTCCATCTCGGTGGTGACGATGCGCACGTCGGCGCCCACGACGGCGTCGAGGACCTTCAGGCCCTCCTCGACCACCTCGGTGCCGATGCCGTCGCCGCGGACGACGGCGAGGCGGATGTCGCGTGGGCTGTTGACCATGGGCGCCAAGGTAGTCCCCCGTCCCACGCCTTAGGACTCAAATCTCACCTGTCGGACGACTGCGGGTACAGGAGCTCGAATCGCTCGAACACCACCACCAGGTCGTCGGAGAACTCGATCCCCGGGCCCTCCATGCTCCGCCGGAAGACCGTCTCATGGTCTCGGCGCCACGTGGCCAGGGACCTGTCGCCCTCCCCCTCGGCGTACGCCTGGTCGGCGGTGACCTCACCGAAGGGAAGCACGTCCACGCCCGTGGTGCGGATGAGCGCACGGGGTCGGCCGGCGCCGTCGAGCAGGATGGCGAGGTCTCCCTGCTGGGGCAGCGGGTCGGCGTCGCGCTCGTACTCGAGGAGGTACGACGTCGTCGCCCGCTTGTCACCGTTGAGCACCAGGTCGAGCAGCTCGTCGGCGAGCCGGGGGTTGTCGCCGAACGACCACGCGGGCGGCGGCACGGTGGCCTCGCTGCTCATCCCGGTGACCACGGCGGTCCGCATGAGTCCGGCGCGGATCCGGGCCACCTCCCAGAACTCCTGGATCTGCCGGGCGTCCTCGGCGTCGCCGGAGTCGAACTCGGCCGGCTCCCCCGGCGCCGCGTCGGGCCGCGGCGATGTGCCGTCGGGATTCTCAGGGCCGGTGGGATGGTCGGCATGGGCAGCATCGTCAGCCGCAGAGTCGTCGCGCATGAGGGCAGTCTTGCGGATGCGCCCCCCGCGAGGAAGCAACGGCCCGCGACCATCGCGCCACCCACTGCGCCCGAGACGCAAACGTGGCCCGCCGTCATGACGGCGGGCCACGGCGCGCGTGATGTCAGACGGCGACCAGTGCGGCCCTGCGGAGGGTGACCGGCGTCGGGGAGAGGAGGTTGTCGGCTACGGGGCACCGCGTCTCGGCGATCCGGAGGATCTCGTCGACCTCGTCGTTGTCGGCGTCACTGTCCACCTCGGCAAGGAGCTCGATCGACTCGAACCCGGCGCGGTTCTCCGTGGGAAGGGCCATCAGCCGCGAGGGGTCGAGCGAACCCTGCACGGTCACCTTCAGGCCGCGGATCTCGACGCCGCGCTCCTTGGCGACCATGTGCACGACCACGTTGATGCAGCCGGCGAGGCTCGCCAGCACGTACTCGACCGGGTTGGGCCCGTGATCCGTACCACCCAGCGACTCGGGCTCGTCGACGACGAAGGTGAAGTCCCGCGCACCGACCGTCAACTTCGTGGGCGACTCGGACGTTCCTGTGACCGTGAACGTGACAGCCATGTGTGCACACACTCCTTGGTTCCGGCCCGATGGATCTCACGGGGCCGGAACCAACACTCCCGTCGCGAGTGCTCACAACCAGAGGACCAACGACCGAGGGACCTACGTCCGAGGGACCTACGTCCGAGGGACCTACGTCCGAGGGACCTACGTCCGAGGCGGTCTCCGTGCGTCGTCGTCCATGCCCGCCCTCTCAGTCGGTCGCGATCTCGCGATCGGCGCACACCTTCGCGCCCACCCGAACACGTGCGCGTTTGGCGCGCGTCCGTTGTTCGCGGTTCGCGCGGATGTGCGCCGAACCGGTGAGAGGAGCCGCGCCGGGCCAGCTCGGCGCCGAACCGGTGACAGGAGCCGGCACCCGAGCCAGCTCGGCGCCGAACCGGTGACAGGAGCCGGCACCCGAGCCAGCTCGGCGCCGAACCGGTGACAGGAGCCGGCACCCGAGCCAGCTCGGCGCCGAGCCCGTGACGGGACCCAGAAGAGAGGCCGTCAGCGGGAGACCTTGCCCTCCGTGTAGTCGGCGTCGGTCGGCTTGATCCAGGAGAACATGGTGCGCAGCTCGCGCCCTACGGCCTCGATGGGGTGTGCCTCGCCCTTGGCGCGCAGCGCCTTGAACTCCGGTGCGCCGGCGTCCTGGTCGGCGATGAAGCGGGCCGCGAAGGTCCCGGACTGGATGTCGCCGAGCACGTCCTGCATGTTCTGCTTCACGTGCTCGTCGATGACTCGAGGGCCGGACACGTAGTCGCCGTACTCGGCCGTGTCCGAGACGCTCCACCGCTGCTTGGCGATGCCGCCCTCGATCATCAGATCGACGATCAGCTTGAGCTCGTGCAGCACCTCGAAGTACGCGATCTCCGGCTGGTACCCGGCCTCGGTCAGCACCTCGAACCCGTACTGCACCAGCTGGGAGGCGCCGCCGCACAGCACGGCCTGCTCCCCGAACAGGTCCGTCTCGGTCTCCTCGGTGAAGGTGGTCCGGATCCCGCCGGCCCGCAACCCGCCGATCGCCTTGGCGTACGACAGCGCCAGCTCCCACGCCGTTCCGGAGGCGTCCTGCTCCACGGCGACCAGCACCGGTACCCCGCGCCCGTCGGCGTACTCGCGCCGAACGATGTGCCCCGGCCCCTTGGGGGCCACCATGAACACGTCGACCTCGGCCGCCGGCGTGATGTAGCCGAACCGGATGTTGAACCCGTGCGCGAACATCAGCGCCGCACCGTCGCGCAGGTTGGGCTCGATCTCGTCGCGGTACAGGTGCCGCTGCACCTGGTCGGGAGCGAGGATCACGACGACGTCGGCCTCACGGACGGCCTCGGCGACGGTCGCCACCTTCAGCCCCTGCTCGAGCGCCTTGGCCCGGGACGGGGAGTCCTCGCGCAGGCCCACGCGCACGTCGACGCCGGAGTCGCGCAGGTTCAGCGCGTGCGCGTGCCCCTGGCTGCCGTAGCCGATGACCGCGACGGTCCGGCGGGCGATGATGGACAGGTCGGCGTCGTCGTCGTAGAACAGCTCAGCCACGGGACACTCCTCGTTCTCGTCGTGGTGATCGACCGAGTGGGTCGACCGTGTGGTGGTCGTCGGGCAGGTCGTCGATGAACAGTGTGGCGGTTCTCACGCGGAGCGTGAGACCCGTTCCAGCGCGCGGTCAGTGATCGAACGCGCCCCGCGCCCGACGGCGACGGTGCCCGACTGGACGATCTCCCGGATCCCGAACGGCTCGAGCGCCGCGAGCAGCGCGTCGAGCTTGCCGGGCCCGCCGGTGGCCTCGATCGTGACCGCCTCGGGCACCACGTCGACCACGTGGGCCCGGAACAGCTCCACGACCTCGAGCACGTGCGACCGGATCGCGACGTCCGCCCGCACCTTGACCAGCAGCAGCTCGCGCTGGACCGAGGAGTCGGCCTCCAACTCGACGATCTTGATCACGTTGATCAGCTTGTTCAGCTGCTTGGTCACGTGCTCCAGCGGCTTCTCGTCCACGTCGACCACGACGGTGATCCGGGAGATCTCCTCGTGCTCGGTGGGGCCCACCGCGAGGGAGTGGATGTTGAACGAGCGCCGGGCGAAGAGCCCCGCGACACGGGTCAGCACACCCGGCTTGTTCTCGACGAGCACCGACAGTGTGTGCCTGCTCATGCTGCACCTTCTTCCGTGGAGATCATTGACGCCGGGTGTGCGGGCAGGGCCGCCCCCAGCAGGGCTTCGACGTGGGCCGCCAGGCTGTCCACCAGCGGGACGGCACTGTCGGGAGGACGCAGGATCATGCCGAGCTCGGTGCACCCGAGCACGATTGCCTGGGCGCCGCGTTCGACCAGGCGCCCGACGACGGCGCGCAGCAGCTCGCGGGACTCCGCCCGCACCTGCCCGACCACGAGCTCGTCGTAGATGACCCGGTGCACGGCGGCGGCGTCGTCGTCGGCCGGGACGAGGACGTCGATGCCGTGGGCGGCCATCCGGGCCGGGTACAGGTCGGGCGACGCCATCGTGTATGCCGTGCCGAGCAGACCGACGGCGGTCGCCCCTACACCGCGCGCCGCGTCGGCCACGGCGTCGACCACATGCACGACCGGTACGCCGGCGCGCGCCACGTCGTCGTACACCAGGTGCATGGTGTTGGCGCAGATGCCGATCACGTCCGCTCCCGCGGTGACCAGGGCCTCGGCCTCGAACGCGTACCGACGACCGAGGGCGGTCCAGTCACCGGCGGACTGCAGCGCCTCGATCTCGGCGAAGTCAACCGAGCGCAGCACCAGGTCCGCGGAGTGCAGTCCGCCCATCCGCAGGCGGACGCCCTCGTTGAGCAACCGGTAGTAGTCCACCGTGGACTCCCAGGAGGTGCCCCCGAGGAGCCCGATCCGGCGCATCACTCCTCCCGGTCCCAGGCGGGACTGATCCCCCGGGCGTACTGGATCTCGTCGTTGCTGACGCCCGCGGCGACCATCGGCCACACCATCGCGTCGCGAGAGACCGTGAAGTCGACCACCACGGGCTGGTCGTCGATCTCCATGGCCCGTGTGATCGTGGCGTCGACGTCGCCGGCCGACTCGCAGCGCAGACCGACGCACCCGTAGGCCTCCGCCAGCTTCACGAAGTCCGGGATGCGCGCCGTGCCGTGGCCGGTGTGCAGGTCGGTGTTGGAGTAGCGCGACTCGTAGAACAGCGTCTGCCACTGGCGGACCATCCCGAGCGAGGAGTTGTTGATCACGGCGACCTTGATCGGGATCTCGTTGATCGCGCAGGTGGCCAGCTCCTGGTTGGTCATCTGGAAGCAGCCGTCGCCGTCGATGGCCCACACCGTCCGGCTCGGGTCACCGACCTTGGCGCCCATCGCGGCCGGGACGGAGAAGCCCATCGTGCCGAGCCCGCCGGAGTTGATCCACGCACCCGGCCTTTCGTACTTGATGAACTGCGCCGCCCACATCTGGTGCTGGCCCACCCCTGCGACGTAGATCGCTTCCGGCCCCGCCATCTTCCCGAGCCGCTCGATCACGTACTGGGGCGCCATGTGTCCGTCCTCGGGCTCGGTGTAGCCGAGCGGGAAGGTCTCGCGCCAGTCGTCGAGCTGGCGCCACCAGCCCTCGAGGTCGGGCTTGCCGTGCTGGGCGTGCTCGCTGGCGAGCTCCGGGAGCAGGTCGGTGATGATCTCCTTCAGGTCCCCGACGATCGGGACGTCCGCGTGCCGGTTCTTGCCGATCTCGGCAGGGTCGATGTCGGCGTGGACGATCGTGGCGTGCGGCGCGAAGGACGAGATCTTGCCGGTCACCCGGTCGTCGAAGCGCGCGCCGAGGGCGACAATCAGATCGGCCTTCTGCAGCGCGGCGACGGCCGGGACCGTGCCGTGCATCCCGGGCATGCCCAGGTGCTGGGGATGGGTGTCGGGCAGCGCGCCCCGGGCCATCAGCGTGGTGACGACGGCCGCGCCGGACAGGTCGACGAGCTTGCGCAGCTCAGCGGACGCACCCGAACGGACCGCGCCGCCGCCGACGTAGAGCACCGGGCGGCGAGCCGTGGCCAGCAGGCGCGCCGCCTCCCGGATCTGCTTGCTGTGCGGCTTGATCACCGGGCGGTAGCCGGGCAGGTCGAGGCTCTGCGGCCACTCGAAGTTCGTCATCGACTGCAGCGCGGACTTGGCGATGTCGACCAGCACCGGGCCCGGCCGCCCGGTCTGCGCGATGTGGAACGCCTGCGCGATCACGCCCGGGATGTCGTCGGGGTTCGTGACCAGGTAGCTGTGCTTGGTCACTGGCAGGGTGATCCCGACGATGTCCGCCTCCTGGAACGCGTCGGTGCCGATCACGGAGGCACCGACCTGGCCGGTGACCGCGACCATCGGGACCGAGTCCATGTTCGCGTCGGTGATCGCCGTGACGAGGTTGGTGGCGCCGGGACCCGACGTCGCCATGCAGACCCCGACCTTGCCTGAGGAGTACGCGTACCCCTCGGCGGCGTGCCCGGCGCCCTGCTCGTGGCGCACCAGGATGTGGCGAATCTGCCTGGAGTCCATCAGCGGGTCGTAGGCGGGCAGGATCGTTCCGCCGGGGATGCCGAAGACGACCTCGGTCCCGGCCACCTCGAGCGACCGGATCAAGGACTGAGCGCCCGTCATCGGCTCGGGGGCGCCGCCGGGGGCCGACCGCGCCACGTCTGCCGGCGTCACCGAGCCGCCGGCCGGGCGACTGGCGGGTTCGGCCGCGGCGCTGGTGGCCCCGGCAGGAGGTGCCGAGTGCGTGTCCTGGACCATCGTTGACTCCTGGTGGCTCTCTGAGGCGGTGATCGAACGAAAGATGCTGGCGTGCCTTGCCGTGCTGTGTGCCGTGCTGTGTGCCGTCCGGCGTGTGGGCCGGGTCCTGGCACGAAAAGACCCCTCGGCCCTGGAGGGCGTGAGGGGTCGGCGCGGACGAGTGGCTGGGGGCGGGTCCGCGCCTAGCCGAGTACTACGAGGATCGTCTGCACGTCCCGAACACTACGCGAGGACCCCCGCCGCTGTCACGCCCTTAGGTCCCATGTCCACGTGTTGGTTCACGGTCTCGGCGAATGGACGTGGGTGCGACGGGTTGACTAGTGGTAGTTTCGGCAGTACTTTCCTCAGTGACAACTACTCTCTCTCTCGCGCCACGTGGAGTCGAGATGACCACCACCCAGCCCACACCCGACGAGGCCCGCGCACTGCTCGGGCACACCACGTCCGCCGCTGCCGCCATCCGCGGCGCCGGCCAGAACCGTCACGCCCAATGGCTGACGGGGATGGCCACGGCCTCCTTCATGTACCTCGCGTCCATGGGGATCGCCACAACGGATCCCGACATCATGGTCACCTCCCTGGTGTTCGCCTTCGCCGTGGCCACGCTGTGCCTCACGCTGCTCCCCACGGCCTCGGTGACCAAGAGCGGCATGAGGCGCCGATGGCTCTGGTCGCTCATCGCCTGGGGCCTGCTGCTCGGCATCGCCCTCCCGGTCGGCCTTCTCGCCTTCCCGTCCGAACCGCTCTACTGGGTCCCGGCGGCGCTGGTCGTCGCGTTCCCCCTCGCGATCGGCGCCGCGACGGAGGGACGCGCATGAGCGGGACGCTCCCCGACCCGGCCGCCGTCGGTGAGGCCGCTCGTGGCCGGCTCGACGACGTGATCCACCTCCCGGTCCGACTCTCGATCGTGGCGGCCCTCGCGGCCACCGAGGAGGCGGAGTTCCAGGCGCTCCGCGACGCGGTGCAGATCAGCGACTCTGCGCTGAGCAAGCAGGTCGCCACGCTCGAGAGCGCCGGCTACGTGACGGTGCGCAAGGGGTACGTGGGCAAGCGCCCGCGCACCTGGTTGAGCCTCAGCGCGACCGGTCGTCAGGCGCTCCGCGATCATCTGGCGGCGTTGCGGGTCATCGCGGGCTCGTGACGCACGCCTCGAAGAGCGACGGGGGCGGCACTACCCCGACCCCTTGCCCGTCACTCGAGGATGGCTCCGCGCGACGCCGACTGGACCAGCTTGGCGTACTTGGCCAGCACGCCGCGGGTGTACGTCGGCGGGAGGGGGGCCCAGCCAACGGCGCGGGCCCTGACCTCGGCGACGTCCACCAGCAGGTCGAGGCGCGCGTTCTCCACGTCGAGCCGCACCCGGTCACCGTCGCGGACGAAGGCGATGGGACCGGCGTCGACCGCCTCCGGGGCGACGTGCCCCACGCACAGACCCGTGGTGCCGCCGGAGAAGCGCCCGTCGGTGAGCAGCAGCACGTCCTTTCCCAGCCCGGCACCCTTGATGGCGGCGGTGATCGCCAGCATCTCGCGCATCCCCGGGCCGCCCTTGGGGCCCTCGAAGCGGATCACGACGACGTCGCCCGCCCGGATGGTCCCGTCGGCCAGCGCATCCAGCGCCGCCCTCTCGCGGTCGAACACCCGCGCCGTTCCCTCGAACACGTCCGAGTCGAAGCCGGCGGACTTCACCACCGCACCATCGGGCGCGAGCGACCCGTGCAGGATGGTGATCCCGCCGGTCTTGTGGATCGGGTTGTCCATCGCCCGCAGGATCTTGCCGTCCGGGTCCGGGGGCGCGATGTCGGCCAGGTTCTCGGCGACCGTGCGCCCGGTCACGGTCAGGCAGTCGCCGTGCAGCAGCCCGGCGTCGAGCAGCGCCTTCATGACCACCGGCACTCCCCCGATCCGGTCCACGTCGTTCATGACGTACCGGCCGAACGGTTTGAGGTCGCCCAGGTGCGGCACCCGCCGCGCGACCCGCGCGAAGTCCTCCAGCGTGAGGTCGACCTCCGCCTCGTGCGCCAGGGCCAGCAGGTGCAGGACGGCGTTGGTGGAGCCGCCGAACGCCATCACCACGGCGATGGCGTTCTCGAAGGCGGGCTTGGTGAGGATCTGCCGGGTCGTGATCCCCCGGCGCAGCAGCTCGACCACTGCCTGACCGGACTGCAGCGCGAATGAGTCGCGACGCCGGTCCGCCGACGGGGGCGCTGCCGAGCCGGGCAGCGACATGCCGATCGCCTCCGCGACCGAGGCCATGGTGTTGGCGGTGTACATGCCCCCGCAGGCGCCCTCGCCTGGGCAGATGGCGCGCTCGATCCGATCGACGTCCTCGACGCTCATCAACCCTCGCGCACACGCCCCGACCGCCTCGAAGGCGTCGATGATCGTGACGTCCTTCTCCGTGCCGTCGGACAGCTTGACCCACCCCGGCGCGATGGTCCCGGCATAAAGGAACACCGCCGCGACGTCCAGGCGCGCGGCCGCCATGAGCATCCCGGGCAGCGACTTGTCGCAGCCGGCCAGCAGGACTGCGCCGTCCAGCCGCTCGGCCTGCATCACGGTCTCGACGCTGTCGGCGATGATGTCGCGGCTGGGCAGCGAGAAGTGCATCCCCTCGTGGCCCATCGAGATGCCGTCCGAGACGGAGATGGTGCCGAACTCCAGCGGGAAGCCGCCCGCGGCGTGCACCCCGTTCTTCGCCGCCTTGGCCAACCGGTCCAGCGACAGGTTGCACGGGGTGATCTCGTTCCACGAGCTGGCAACGCCGATCTGCGGCTTGGCCCAGTCGTCGTCCCCCATGCCGACGGCCCGGAGCATCCCTCGGGCTGCGGTGGCCTCGATCCCGTCTGTGACGGTGCGGCTGCGCGGCTTGATGTCGACGGCGTCCGTCGCGTCGTGGTCAGTCATGGCTGGGAGTCTAGAACCGGAGGAAAACCTGCCGCTCGTACGCCCACGGAGCGGCCCCCCGCGCCAGCGGTGGTCAGTCCCGGACCTGCCACGTGCAGACGCACGCCTCGTTGCCCTCGGCGTCGGCCAGCACCCAGAACGCCGGGGCCCGGGCGTCGCTCACCAGGTGGCCCCCGGCAGCAATCGCCGCCTCGACCCGTCGCTCGGCGACGTCGTGCGGGACGGAGACGTCCAGATGGATGCGGTTCCGCTGCGGGCGTGGGGCATCCATCTGCTGGAACCACACCGGAGCACCGATGCCGGCAGGGTCGACGAGGTCATTCGCCGCCCCGTCCGCCGCAGTGCTGCCGTCGTCGTACCCGAGCACCGCCTTCCAGAAGGGACGGACCGCGCCGATGTCGAGGGCATCGATGGCGATCTCAAGCACCTGGGGTCCCGAGGCGTCCGCCTCGACGCCCAGCTCGTCGGCGAGGTCGGAGATGTGGCGCGCGAGGTTCACGTCGCGCTCGGTGAGCCCCCCGGCGTCATGGGACACCAGGGACACGTGAACCGTCGAGTACCGCAGGTCGATGTCGGGGTGGTGATTCGCCCGCTCGGCCAGGTCCGCGATCCGCTCGACCATCGCCAGGCCGCGGACGAACGTCCCGGTGCTGAAGGCGGCGTGCAACCGGCCCAGCACCACCCGCCAGTGACGTCGGTCCACCTGCGCGGATACCGCCGCGGCGGTCAGGATCGTGCTCATCGATCCACTGTCGCACGACTACCCGGACCGCGCGCGAACACCGTCCGGGAGCGCCCGGGGGGCACAGGAGCGTCACTGTGTCCCCCGGGCCGCCCGGAGGCTCCCGAGGCGGGTCAGCCCTTGACCGCGCCCTGGAGGCCGTTGACGATTCGGTTCTGCAGCGCCAGGAAGAAGATGAGCGCGGGGATCATCGCGAGCGACGTGTAGGCGAAGACGCCCACGATGTCGGTGGCATAGCGGGTGGAGAAGTCCGCCACGCCCAGCGGCAGGGTCTTCGCGCTGTCGCTCCGCAGCAGGAGCAGCGGCAGGAGGTAGGCGTTCCAGGAGCCCACGAAGGCCAGCACCCCGACAGTGACCATGCCCGGCCCGGAGAGCGGGAGCACGATCCGCCAGAAGAACCCGACCCGTCCCGCGCCGTCGATCAGCGCAGCCTCCTCGAGCTCCTTCGGCAGAGCCATCAGGAACGGCCGCAGGATGATGATCGTCGTCGGCAACGCGAACGCCGCCTGCGGCAGCGCCACCCCCCACACGGTGTCGCCCAGGTTCAGGTCGTTGGAGATCATGATGAAGAGCGGGATCACCGCCACGGCCACCGGGAACAGCAGGCCGAGCACGAAGACCATGTAGAGCGGCTCGCGCAGGCGGAACTGGTACCGCGCGAGCGGGTAGGCGGCCATCACCCCGGCCAGGACCACGATCGCAGTGGTGACCAGGGCGATCATCGCCGAGTTGAACGCGTAGCCCCAGAACCGATCACCGGTGAGGATCGAGACGTAGTTGTCGAGCGTCCACACCGCGGGCCAGCCGGAGGGGTTCCGCGAGAGGTCGGTGTTCGTGCGGAAGCCGGACAGCACGCCGTAGAGAACCGGCCCCAGCGTGACGGCCACCACCACGGCGGCGACGGCGTAGACGAGGGTGCTGCCGCCGCCGAAGGTCCTGCGGCGAGGCGTGCGGCGCGCCGAGGGCGCCACGACGAGGGGCGTAGGGGGCTTGACGCTGGTCATGCCTTCGCCGCCTTCCGGTTCGCACGGGGTTCGTACCCGAGGGTGTCGCGGCTCAGGATGAAGCGCTGGTAGACCAGCGCGAATGCGAGAGCGATGACGAAGAGGACCACGGACGCCGCGGATGCGATCCCGATGAGGTTGCGGTCCACCCCCCAGGCGTAGAGGAACGTCGCCATCGTGTTGGTCGACTCGGCGGGGCCGCCGCCGGTGAGGATCCACACCATGTCGAACACCTGGATCGAACCGATCATCGACAGGAACGCCCAGATGCGCACCGTCGGGCCGAGCAGCGGGATGGCAACCCTTCGTTGCACCTGCCACCAGGACGCGCCGTCGATCTGCGCCGCCTCGTAGAGCTCGTCGGGCACGCCGGCCAGCCCAGCGAGGAAGAGCACGATGGCGAGGCCGAGATACTTCCACGTCAGCACAACCATGACGGCGATGAGTGCGTAGTCGGTGTCACCCAGAAAGCCGTGCTGCGGAACGGGTATCCCGACGGCGGACAGCATCGTGTCGAGCAGCCCGTAGTCGGCCTGAAGCATCTGACGCCAGATGACGCCGGCAACGACCTCAGCCAGCACGTACGGCACGAAGACGACAGTCCGCAGGACGTTCCGCCCCCGCATCCGGCGATTGAGCAACAGCGCGATCGCCAACCCCAAAGGCAGCTGCGTCGCGATCGACACGGCCAGGATGAGGAGGTTGTGACCCAACGCGTCCTGGAACACGGTGTTGCCCAGGACGTACGCGAAGTTCCTCAGGCCGACGAAGTCGACCATCGGGCCGTAGCCCTTCCAGTTGTACAGCGAGTACTGGATCGCCTTGACGACTGGCCAGACCACAAAGAGGAGGAAGACCGCGAGGGCCGGCGCCACGAAGAGCGCGATCTCGAGACCCTTGCGCAAGCCCGAACCGCGCGTGCGGCGCCGTCCCCGCGCCGGGGCCGCCGGCAGCGCGTGTGCGCCGCCGACGGCTCCGGTCGAGGTTGACGTCGCAGGCGAGGCAGTTGCGCCCTTGCGGGCGTTCGCATCGTCCGCCACGTGCGTCACTCCAGTTCTGCTGCCGCCTGGGTATCAGTGACGATCTTCTCCGCGTCCGCCGTACCGGCGAACACGCTTACGACCGCCGCGTTCATCGCCCCCCCGACATTCGTGCCGAGCGCCGTGTCGAAGTACAGCTGAACGTACGGCGACGCATCGCGGAAGTCGAGGAGCGAGGCCAGGGTCGGGTCTGCGACGGCCGAGGTCGCCGCAGGGTTCGTCGGAAGGCCCATGTTCAGCTCGGCGAAGCCGATCTGAACCTCGTCGGACAGCAGGTACTCGATGAAGTCGACTGCCTGCGGCGGAGCGTCCGCGGAGACGGCCCAGGCGTCGCCGCCGCCGATCGCGGCGGCGGGGTCACCTTCGCCACCCTCGATCGCGGGGAACGGGAACCAGTCGATGTTCTCCACGGGCTCACCGTCGTTGAGGCCCTGCATGACGCCGGGCTCCCAGTGTCCCTGCATCTCCGCCGCGACCTGACCGTTCGCGAGCAGGCCGGAGGCCGAGGTCGGGCCCTCCTGCGCGACCGTCGCGAGGAAGCCGTCGTTGAACGGCTCCGCCTCGACGAACGTCTGCAGGTCCTCTGCCGCCCTGAGGAAGCACTCGTCCTCGAAGTTGTAGTTGGCGAGCGCGTCGGTGAGGGTCTCCTGCGAGCACTCCCGCAGCGCGAAGTAGTAGTAGTAGTGCGCGAGCGGCCACTGGTCGGCGGCACCGACGGACAGGGGCGCGACGCCGTTGGCCTTGAGGGTGTCGATAACCTCGTAGAAGTCGTCCCAGGTCTCGGGGACCTCGACGCCGTTCTCCTCCCAGATCTGGGTGTTGTACCAGAAGCCGACGACGCCGACCGAGAACGGCAGCCCGTAGGTCTTGTCGTCGACCTGCCAGCCGGAGACGTAGCCGCTGATGTTGTCGATCGTCTCAGCAGCGGACTCGGAGATGTCCTGGGTCAGTCCCGCCTCGACGTGCGAGCGAAGCTCGCCGCCGCCGCGCTCCATGTAGATGTCGGGCATGTTGCCGGACTGGAAGGCACCCTCGAGCTGCGTGGTCATGTCCTCGTGGGCCATGGCCTCGATCTCGATGGTCACGCCAGGGTTGTCGGCCTCGAAGTCGGCTGCGACATCGGCGTAGTACCCCATGCCGGGGTCGGTGTTGGAGTTGTGCCACCACGTGATGGTGACGTCCTCTCCCTCTGCGGGGGGGGCGGTGGTCTCATCGGGGTCGTCTGCCTGGCCGGTGCACGCAGCCAACAGCATGGCCACGCCTGCGCCCAGCACCACGGCTGAGCGGGCTCGGATTCTCGCCATGATCTCGGTTCCTTAGTCATCGTCGACGCTCGGACTTCGGCAGTCTGACACGCGAGATTTTCGAGTGTCAATCGTTTTCGATATCGATTTCGACACGGTACAGTCTCCCCGTGGAACGTCAGGGTCGAGTGACCATCAGCGATGTCGCGCGCTCGGCAGGCGTGTCCGTCGCCACCGTGTCCAAGGTGGTCAACGGCCGCTACGGCGTCGCGCTGGCCACGTCAGCCCGGGTGCAGGAGGTCATCGACGAGCTGGGGTACGAGTCCAGCCTGGTGGCCCGCAGCCTGCGCAGCACCCGCACCAACGTGATCGGCATCCTCGTCGCCGAGTTCGAGCCGTTCAGCACCGAGCTGCTCAAGGGCACCTCGAGCGCGATCGCCCACACCGGCTACGAGCTGCTCGCCTACACCGGTGGTGGCCGCCACGGCAGCAACGTCGGATGGGAGCGGCGCTACCTCTCCCGGTTGAGCGGCACGCTCATCGACGGTGCGATCCTCGCCACCCCAACTGTGGTGGACGCGCACCCTGGTATCCCGGTCGTGGCGGTGGACCCGCACCGCGGCCGGTCGGGCCTCACGACTGTGGACTCGGACAACAAGCGGGGGGCGCTCCTGGCGGTGGAGTACCTCATCGGACTCGGACACCGACGGATCGGCTTCCTCGGTGGTCGCCCCGACCTGGAGTCCGCACTGCTCCGCGAAGAGGGGTACCGGGCCGCCCTGGCCGCTGCCGGCATTCCCGTCGACCCCGCGCTCATGCGGGTGGGCGGCTACCGCTCCGAGACGGCCGACCAGCCTGCGCACGAGCTGCTCACCCTGCCCGAACGTCCCACTGCCGTCTTCGCCGCGAACGACCAGTCCGCCATCCGCACCATGGAGGTCGCCCGCTCGCTGGGGCTGTCGGTCCCGGACGACGTCTCCGTCGTCGGGTTCGACAACGTCCCCGAGTCGGCGATGACCACGCCCCCGCTCACGACCGTCAACCAGCCGATCCAGCGGATGGGCGCCGAGGCCGTCGGACTGCTGATCTCGATGATGGACGGCACCTCCGCCGGGGGCACGCACGTGACGCTGCCGACGGACCTGGTGATCCGGAGCTCCTGCCGCGCGATCTGAGTCCCGCAGGGGCGCCGGGCCCGACCGGGGGCGCCCCGGCCGGCCCGTCCGGGGATCGCGCTGCGGCCCGTGGACCGGGATGCTCAGGTGCGAGCCACCACGTTCTCCGGCTCCCGACCGTCGACCAGGGCGCCGACCTGGCGCCGCACCAGCGCGGCCAGGCGTGGCGTCGTCGCGTCGGTGTAGCCCCCGACGTGCGGGGTGATGATCGTGTTCGGCGCGCGCCACAGCGGGTGCTCGGCCGGCAGCGGTTCGGGGTCGGTCACGTCGAGCGCAGCCCGGAGTCGGCCCGCCTGCAGCTCCGCGAGCAGTGCCTGCGTGTCGACCACCTTCCCCCGCCCCACGTTGACGACCAGCGCGCCGTCCGGCAGGGCGGCCAGCAGGGCCGCGTCGATGAGCCCCTGGGTGGCGTCGGTGAGCGGCAGCACCGAGATGAGGATGTCCACGTCCGGGAGCAGGGTCATCAGCTCGTCGATACCGTGCACGTGGCCCTCGGGCGCCTCGCGTGCCGCGCTGGCCACCCGGACCACGTCGGTCTCGAACGCCTCGAGCCGCCGACCGATCGCGGCGCCGACCGATCCGTAGCCGAGCACGAGGACGCGGCGGTCCGCCAGCGACGATCGGGGCTCCGGCGCCCACCGGCCCGCCGGCATCGAGCGGACCGCGTCGCCGATCCCGCGTTGTGCCGCCAGCGTCAGCCCGAGCGCCAGCTCGGCCGTGCCGGCGTCGTGCACGCCCCTGCCGTTGCACAGCACCAGCCCGGCGCGCAGGTAGGGCAGCGCATGCTCGTACCCGGCGCTGGAGAGCTGCACCACCCGCAGGCCGGGCAGGTCGTCGAGCACCCGGAAGCCCTCGCGGCCCCCGAAGGTGTTCGGTACGACGACGAGGTCCACCCGCCCCCGCCCGTCGAGGGGCGCGGTGAGGTCCCACACCCCGATCTCGACATCGCCCGGCACACCCAGCCGGCGCACCTCCTCCAGAACCCGGGCGTCGGGAAGGGTGACAGTCAGTCGGCTCACAGCGCCCCGCTCGTCATCGATCCGCCCGAGCGGCCGCGCCGGTCCGGTAGTCGTCCTCGAGCATCCCCATCAGGATCGCGTCGCACCAGAACTCGCCGTTGCGATGGCTGTCCCGCAACCGGCCCTCGGTCACGAACCCGAGGCTCTCGTAGAGGATCCGGGCACGGGGGTTGATGCTCAGCACCTCCAGGTATACCCGGTGCAGACCGAGACCCTCCTCGTCGAAGGCGTGGGCGAGCACCAGCTCGATCGCCTCTCCACCGAACCCGCGACCCCTCTGTCCGGGGCGCAGCGCCAGGCGCAGGTTCGCGCTGGAGTGGTGCGGGTCGATCCGGTTGAGCACGATCTCTCCGAGGTACTCGTCCGAGCCGTGGGTGATGGCCCAGTCGACGCGGCCGTCCACCTCTCCGGCCGTCGCACACCACATCGCGATCTCTTCCCGGGTCGACCGTTGTGTCCGGCCCGTCAGGCGGGCTCCCTCCGGATCGTTGACCATCTCCCACATCGCATCGGCGTCGTCCGCCCTGACGGGTCGAAGGACGACGAGCTCCCCGGTCAGTGTCGGCTTCATGGTGCTCCCCTTCCCGGTCAGCCCTGCTGGACTCGTTCCATGACGAGCTCGCGCACCCGTGCGGCGTCGGCCTGCCCTCGGGTGGCCTTCATGACGGCCCCGATGATCGCGCCGACGGCGCCGAGGTTCCCCCCGCGGATCTTGGCCGCCACGTCCGGCTGCGCCGCAAGGGCATCGTCCACGGCGGCGATCAGTGCGCCGTCGTCGGACACGACCCCCAGGCCCCGCGCGACGACGACCTCCTCCGGCGCCCCCTCGCCCGCCAGCACACCGGCGAGTACCTGCCGCGCCAGCTTGTCGTTGATCCGGCCCGAGTCGACCAGCCCCTGAAGCTCGCCGATCTGCTCCGGGCTCACGGGCAGGTCGGCGAGCTCGACGCCCTCGGTGTTCGCGGTGCGTGCCAGCTCTCCCATCCACCACTTGCGCGCCGCCGACGGTGCGGCCCCGGTCGCCACCGTCGCCTCGATGAGCTCGACCGCGCCCGCGTTGATCACGTCACGCATCTCGGGATCGCTGAAGCCCCACTCGGACTGGAGCCGGCGCCGCCGCATCGCGGGCATCTCGGGGAGGGCAGCCTTGAGCTCGGTCACCCACTCCCGGCTCGGGGCAAGCGGCACCAGGTCGGGCTCGGGGAAGTACCGGTAGTCCTCGGCATCGGACTTGACCCGACCCGACGTCGTGATCCCGGTGTCCTCGTGCCAGTGCCGCGTCTCCTGGATCACCGCCGCACCGGAGTCGAGCACCGCCGCCTGCCGGGAGATCTCGTAGCGGACCGACCGCTCGATCGACCGGAACGAGTTCACGTTCTTCGTCTCGGTGCGGGTGCCGAGCGGGGAGTCGGGCGTGGGACGCAGCGACACGTTGACGTCGGCGCGCACGTTGCCCTGCTCCATCCGCGCCTCGGACACCTCCAGCGCCCGGAAGATGTCACGCAACGTCCGGACGTAGGCCCGGGCCACCTCGGGAGCGCGCTCCCCCACTCCGGCGATGGGTCGGGTGACGATCTCCACCAGCGGGATGCCCGCCCGGTTGTAGTCCACCAGGGAGTACTCGGCACCGTGGATCCGTCCGGTCGACCCACCCACGTGGGTGTTCTTGCCGGCGTCCTCCTCCATGTGGGCACGTTCGATCTCGACGCGCACCACGGTGCCGTCGTCGAGCTCGACGTCGAGCCAGCCGTCGAACGCGATCGGCTCGTCGTACTGGGAGATCTGGAAGTTCTTCGGCACGTCCGGGTAGAAGTAGTTCTTGCGCGCGAAGCGGCACAGCTCGGCGATCTGGCAGTTCAGCGCCAGGCCGATCGTGATGGCCGACTGCACCGCGACCCGGTTGACCACCGGGAGGGACCCGGGCAGGCCCAGCGAGACCGGGGTGACCTGCGTGTTGGGGCCGTCGCCGAAGACCGTGCCGGCGCCATCGAACATCTTGCTGGCGGTCCCGAGCTCGACGTGCACCTCGATGCCGATCACCGGGTCGAACCGGGCGACGGCGTCGTCGTAGTCCACCAGGGCCGTGGCGGGCGTGCTCACGCGATCACCTCCAGCTCGGGGGCGTTCGCGAGCAGCGGACCGCCCCACTGGGCCTCGAGCAGCATCTCCAGGGCGGCACCGACGTGGTAGAGCCGGTGGTCGGCGCGGGCCGGGGCCAGGACCTGAAACCCGACCGGGAGCCCGTCGACCAGGCCGTTGGGCAGCGACATGCCGGGGACCCCCGCAAGGTTCGCCGGGATGGTGGCGACGTCGTTGAGGTACATCGCCATCGGGTCGTCGAGCTTCTCGCCCAGCTTGAACGCGGTGGTGGGCGCGGTGGGCGAGACCAGGACGTCGGCCCGCTCGAACGCGGCGGCGAAGTCCCGCTGCACCAGCGTGCGCACCTTCTGCGCGCTGCCGTAGTAGGCGTCGTAGTAGCCGGCGGACAGCGCGTAGGTGCCCAGGATGATCCGCCGCTTCACCTCGTCACCGAAGCCGGCGCCGCGGGTGGCCGCCATGACGCGCTCGGCGGTGACCGGCCCGGAGGACGGCTCGACCCGAAGGCCGTAGCGCATCCCGTCGAAGCGGGCCAGGTTGCTCGACGCCTCGCTGGGCAGGATCAGGTAGTACGCGGCGAGCGCGTAGACGAAGTGCGGGCAGCTGACCTCGACCACCTCTGCGCCCGCGCCACGCAGCAGGTCGAGCGACTCGGTGAAGCGCGCGCGCACCCCCGCCTGGTAGCCCTCGCCGTTCAGCTCGTGCACGACGCCGATCCGCACCCCGGTCAGGTCTCCTTCGGCCCCCAGCCGCGCCGCGCCGACGACGTCGGGCATCGGATCGGTGAGCGAGGTCGAGTCACGGGGGTCGTGGCCCCCGATCACCTCGTGCAGCAGGGCGGAGTCGAGCACGGTGCGACTGACCGGTCCCGCCTGGTCCAGGCTCGAGGCGAGCGCGATGAGGCCGTAGCGGGACACCCCGCCGTAGGTCGGCTTGACCCCGACGGTGCCCGTGACTGCGGCCGGCTGGCGGATCGAGCCGCCGGTGTCGGTGCCGATGGCGAGCGGCGCCTCGAAGGCGGCCAGGGCCGCCGCGCTCCCCCCACCCGAGCCGCCGGGGATCCGCTCGAGGTCCCACGGGTTGTGCGTGTTGCCGTAGGCGGAGTGCTCCGTCGAGGAGCCCATCGCGAACTCGTCCATGTTGGTCTTGCCCAGGATCGGCATCCGGGCCGCCTTGAGCCGCTCGACCAGCGTCGCGTCGTACGGCGGGATCCACCCCTCGAGGATCCTCGAGCCGGCGGTGCTGGGGATGCCCTTGGTGACCACGACGTCCTTCACGGCGATCGGAACTCCGGCAAGCGCGTGCAGCTTCTCGCCGCGCGCCCGCCGGGAGTCCACGTCGCGCGCGGCGGCGATCGCCTCGTCGCGGCTCACGTGCAGGAACGCGTGCACCGGGCCGTCGACGGCGTCGATGCGGTCCAGGTGCGCCTGGGTCACCTCGACGCTGCTGACCTCACCGGAGCGCAACGCCGCGGCGAGGTCGGCGGCGGTGCGACGGGTCAGGTCCGGGCTGCTCGCTGAGCCGTCGCTCATCAGTCCTCCTCCAGGATCTGCGGGACGGCGAACCGCTCGCCCTCGGCCGACGGCGCCGCGGCCAGGGCGTCGGCCACGGGGAGCGGGTCGGTGACCACGTCGTCGCGCATCACGTTGCTCAACGGCATCGGATGGCTCGTCGCCGGGACGTCCTCGGTGGCGACCTCACTGACCTTCGCAACGGCCGCCACGATGACGTCGAGCTCGCCGGCGAGGCGCGCCACCTCGGGTTCGGTGAGGTCGATCCGGGCGAGGACGGCCAGGCGCGCGACCTCCTCGCGGGAGATGGTGGACATGGGCGCGAGTCTAGTGGCGGGGTGTGTCCGCGCTGTTTCCCACCCGCGACGCGGGCAGGACGACGCAGCTACGCCTGGACGTCGGCGAGGGCCTGCTCGATCAGTGCCAGCAGCGCGTGGCCGTAGGCGTCGGCTGCCGACGCCGCGGCGAACTCCTCGGTCCCGGAGGTGGTCCGAGCGGTGACCACGTAGCGGTCCCCCTCCGGATCGGGCTTCGCCTCGAGCGAGACGAAGGTGCCACCGAGCAGCTCGCGCAGCTGGTCCTCCCGCGGCAACCACAGCGCGTCGGACTTGTCGACCGAGTCCAGCGCCCACTCGGTGGTGCCGTTGAACCCCAGCACCGTCCCCGTGGGGAACTCGTGCGCCTCGATGGTCATCTCGCTCAGCGTGAAGACCTCGTCCGCCAGTGCAGGCTGGGGGATCACGAACCGGTCGCCGGACGCGGGCCTCCAACGCAGGCCTGCGTCGCGGAGGGCGGCGGCCAGATGCTGGGAGATCATGCCTCCAGTGTGCGGCATCTCGGCGCGTGGGGCGCATCCGTCCCGGACGCCGGCCGGGCGAGGGACGAGCCTGGACTCACCTCGAGGAGGCCGGCGGGTCGGCGGATCGGTCGTGATCCGCGACGTCCGTCCAGGCACTCCCGGCGCCCGCGCTGCGCTCGACGGCGTCGAGCACGCGCTGTACCACGAGCCCGTCGGCGAACGACGGTGTCGGCTGCTCGCCGGCCGCCAGCGCCCCGATGAGGTCGACCACCTGGTGGGTGAAGACGTGCTCGTACCCGAGCCCGTGGCCGGCCGGCCACCAGGCGGCCATGTACGGGTGTTCCGGCTCGGTCACGAGGATCCGGCGGAAGCCTCCGAGTCGTGCCTCCTGCGTCGCGTCGAAGTAGTTCAGGACGTTCATGTCCTCGAAGTCGAAGGCGAGCGAGCCACGGGAGCCGTTGATCTCGATGCGGATGGCGTTCTTCCGGCCCCAGGCGAAGCGGGTCGCCTCGAAGACCCCGATCGCGCCGCCCGCGAAGCGAGCCATGAAGACCGCTGCGTCGTCGACTGTCACCGGGCCGCGCTCGGTGCCGGCCGCGCCGTGCAGGCCGGAGAACTCCGTCGCGACCGGGCGCTCGTGGACGAACGTCTCCAGCATGCCGCTGACGGCCGCGATGGTCTCGCCGGTGAGGAACTGCGCAAGGTCGACGATGTGAGCGCCGATGTCGCCCAGCGAGCCGGACCCGGCCCGCTCCTTGTCGAGCCGCCAGGACAGCGGTGCCTGCTCGTCGGCGATCCAGTCCTGGAGGTACTGGGCGCGGACGTGACGCAAGGTGCCGATCCGGCCCTCGGCAACGATCTGGCGGGCCAGGGCGATGGCCGGGATGCGGCGGTAGCTGAACCCGACCGTCGCCCGGGCGCCATGTGGCGCGCTCGCCGCGGCGGCCACCATCGCCTCGGCCTCGGCGACCGAGTTCGCCAGGGGCTTCTCGCACAGCACGTGCTTGCCCGCACCGAGCGCCGCCGTCGCGATCTCGGCGTGGGTGTTGCCGGGTGTGCAGATGTCGACCAGGTCGATGTCGTCGCGCTCGACGAGGCGCCGCCAGTCCGTCTCGGTGCTCGCCCACCCGAGCCGCGCCGCTGCGGCCTCGACCGCAGGGCCGGTCCGGCCGCACAGCGCGGCCATCTCCGGGCGGAGGGCGAGGTCGAAGAACCGGGGAGCCACCCGCCACGCCTGCGAGTGGGCGGCGCCCATGAACGCGTACCCGATCATCCCCACCCGCAGCGCGGGGGTCTCCTGCTCGACCATGTCCGCAACCTACTCGCCACCCGGCCGACCGGGGGTCACCCGCCGCGACCACGACCTTCACACCCGGCGGGAGCGCGTGTGCCGGCCGTCCGGCGGTGCCGGGTGACCTTGATCCCTTGAGCCCCCCGGGGCATGGGGGAAGGGTGGCTGCATGACGGCCCGGCCTCCCGAGTCCCTGCCCTACGGCCCCACGATGACGCGGCTGCTGGAGCCGATGCGACGCGGCTTCCGTCTGCTCAACACCTACGTCGCGGTGCCGGCGATCAAGGTGGGTGCCGGCCCGTTGCTGGCCACGTCGCAGGCCGGTTCGATCATGGTGCTGCGCACCGTCGGCCGGAAGAGCGGCCTGGTGCGCGAGGCACCCCTCGGCTACACCGTGCTGGACGGTCGGGTCATGGTGATCGCGGGGTACGGCCGGGGTGCGCACTGGTTCCGCAACGCGCTCACCACCCCCACGGTGGAGGTCGCGCTGCCCGGAGCAGTACTCGCCGGATGCGCCGAAGAGGTCACCGAACCGGCCGCTCGGCGGGCGGCCTTCCGGGCGGTCATGGCGGCACTGGGGGTGGTCGGCACGCTCACCCTGGGCGACGTGGGCCGGCTGACCGACGACGAGGTGGACCGCCTCGCGGAGGCGTTCCCCGTGCTGGCGATCACCCCGACGGCGTTCCGCTCCGGACCGTTCGATCCGGGCGGCGTGTTCACCCGGGTCAACCTGTGGCTGTGGGCCGGCGCCGCGGCGCTGACGGTCCTTGCCTGTGTTCGGCGCCGTCGGCGCTGATCAGACGCGAGGCCCCGCGACCGCCGGGACGCGGTCGGGGCTCAGGAACTGGCCGTGTAGACCTTCATCGAGTAGCCCTCGACCTCCCAGTCGCGTTCCGGGACCCGGTGCATCCCGAGCCGCTCGTACATGCGCTGCGCCGTGGTCATCGTGGTCATGGTGGACAGCACCACCCGCTGGGCTCCCCAGCCGAGTCCGCGCTCGATGGCCTTGCGCATGAGGAGCTCGCCGATCCCCCGCCGTCGCGCCTCCGGGTCGACGGCGAGCATCCGCAGCTCCAGCTCGTCGGGCGCCGCGATCTCGGCATAGGGCGAGTCGGGCGTGGCGATGGTGATGGTGCCGAGCACGCGGTCGCCGTCGTCCGTGTGCTCGACGGCCACCAGCACCGTCGCGTGGTCGTGCCGGCGAACCGCGTCCTGAAGCTCGGCGACGTACTCGTGGTCGGCGGCGATCAGCGCGTCGGCCAGGTAGGCGCTGGCCGTCAGCTCACCGACGCGCTCGAGGTCGGCGGGCTGGGCCGTACGTACGGTGACGCTCATGCCGTGTCCTCGTCGGCCCCGCCCAGCGCCTCCGGGCCCCCGGCCAGGAGGGCCACGAACCCCGGCTCGTCCAGGATCGGCAGGCCGAGCTCGCGGGCCTTGGCCTCCTTGCTCCCGGCGTTCTCACCCACCACCACGTAGTCGGTCTTCTTCGAGACGCTGCCGGCCGCCTTGCCCCCCCGGACGATGACCGCCTCCTTCGCGCCGTCGCGGGAGAAGCCCTCGAGGGACCCGGTGACCACGACGGTGAGCCCCTGCAACGTCCGCTCGATGGACTCGTCGCGCTCGTCGGCCATCCGCACCCCTGCCGCCGCCCAACGATCCACGATCTCGCGGTGCCAGTCCTCGGCGAACCACTCCTCGATCGCCGCGGCGATGGTGGGGCCCACCCCCTCCACTGCCGCGAGCTCGCCCTCGCTCGCGGCCCGGATCGCATCGAGCGAACCGAACTCGGTTGCCAGTGCCCGCGCCGCCGTCGGCCCGACGTGCCTGATCGACAATGCGACCAGGACCCGCCAGAGCGGGCGGGTCTTGGCCGCCTCGAGCTCGGCGAAGAGCGTCTGCGTGGTGGCGGTCGGCTTGGGCGGCACCTTCGCGGTACCCCGGGTGTAGAAGAACGGCACCAGCTCGCGGGCGCCGGTGGCTTCGCCCCCGGCCCGCCTCACCCGCCACACCCGCACATCCGCCAGGTCCTCCGGACGGAGCTCGAAGAGCCCGGCCTCGGTCTCGAGCACCGGGGCCTGGGGCTCGGTCTCGGCATCGGACGGCCGCCCGAGCTCGGGATCGGTCAGCGCGATCGCCGCCTCCCACCCCATCGCCTCGATGTCGAGCGCGCCGCGACCCGCGATGTGAGCCACCCGCTCGCGCAGCTGTGAGGGGCACGATCGCGCGTTGGGGCACCGGATGTCGACGTCGCCCTCCTTCGCCGGAGCGAGCAGCGTGCCGCACGAGGGGCAGTGGGTCGGCATGACGAACTCCCGCTCGGTGCCGTCGCGCAGGTCGACCACCGGCCCCACGATCTCGGGGATCACGTCGCCGGCCTTGCGCAGCACGACGGTGTCGCCGATCAGGACCCCCTTGCGCCTGACCTCGCTCGCGTTGTGCAGGGTGGCCATCTCGACCGTCGACCCGGACACGAGCGTCGGCTGCATGACGCCGTACGGGGTCACCCGGCCGGTGCGGCCGACGTTGACGCGGATGTCGAGCAGCTTCGTGTTGACCTCCTCCGGCGGGTACTTGAAGGCGATCGCCCAGCGCGGGGCACGACTGGTCGCTCCGAGGCGGCGCTGTAGCGCCGTCTCATCGACCTTGATCACGATGCCGTCGATCTCGTGCTCGACGTCGTGGCGGTGCTCCCGGTAGTGCTCGATCATCTCCGTGATGCCGGCGAGGTCGTCGACCACCCTCGCCCGTGGAGAGACCGGGAGCCCCCAGGACGCGAGGAGGTCGTAGGTCTCGGACTGGCGCGCCGTCGCCTCCGCCCGGCCGGCCCACCTCAGGGCTCCGATCCCGTGGCAGAGCATCTGCAACGGACGCGACGCCGTCACCTTCGGGTCCTTCTGGCGCAGCGAGCCGGCCGCGGAGTTGCGGGGGTTGGCGAACGGGGCCTTGCCTGCGGCCACCTGCGCGGCGTTGAGCTCGGCGAACCCCTCCACGGGGAGGAACACCTCCCCGCGCACCTCGATGAGCTCCGGGAAGTCGTCGCCGGCCAGGACGTGCGGCACGCCTCGGATGGTCCGCACGTTCAGGGTCACGTCCTCGCCCGTCCTGCCGTCGCCTCGCGTCGCCGCCCGCACCAGGCGACCGTTCTCGTACAGCAGCGCGATGGCCAGACCGTCGATCTTGAGCTCGCAGAGGTAGTGCAGGCCCTCGGCCGCGCCGTCCAGGTCGCGGCGGACCCGCTCGGCCCAGGCCGCGACGTCCTCGACCGAGAACGCGTTGTCCAGGCTGAGCATCCGCTCGACGTGGTCGACAGCGCCGAACTCCGTGGAGAAGGTGCCGCCGACCGTCTGGGTGGGCGACTCGGGTGTGCGCAGCCCGAAGGCGACGTAATGGTCCTCCAGGGCAGCGAGCCGGAGGAGCAACGCGTCGTACTCACCGTCGCTGACCGTCGGCGCGTCGCGAACGTAGTAGGCGAACTGGTGGTCACGGATGGTCTCGGCGAGCTCCGCCCAGCGGTGCCGTGCCGTCGCCTCGTCGAGTCCGACGTCGTCCGGGTGCAGCGCGGCCACGGACGCGCCCGGCTCGGGGCGGGCGCCAGGTGCCGGGTACAGCTCGTGCTCGCTCACCGGCTCATCATGGCGCGTCGTGGTGACAGCGCACATCCGCTCGAGCCGGTGCGGACGGGCCGATGTCGGGTGAGGGGCCTACCCTCGCCCTCACGACGCCGATCGGAGGACGCGATGGCTGTGCGGTGGTACTCGGTGGTGGTGGACTCCCGGGACGTCCGGGCGCAGGCCGCCTGGTGGGCCGAGGTGCTCGGCTGGGTGACGTCGTACGAGGCCGACGACGAGATGGTGATCGGCCCTCCCCACGCCCCGGCCGAGGGAGACCGTGTCCCGGTCGGGCTGCGCGGCCCGGAGCTCGTCTTCGTCCCGGTACCAGAGGGCAAGACGGTCAAGAACCGGCTCCACCTGGATCTCGCGCCAGGCGCCGACGACGACCAGGCGGCCGAGGTGCAGCGGCTGCTCGACCTGGGAGCGACACCTGCCGACGTCGGTCAGGGTGCCGATGCGACCTGGGTGGTGCTCCGCGACCCGGAGGGCAACGAGTTCTGCGTGCTCTCGCCCCGGTCCTGACCCTCAGCGCCAGGTGGCGGCGACGGTCGCCTGGCCGAGCACGCGCGGACCGTCGTAGAGCACCGCGGACTGACCGGGGGCGAGCCCCCGTAGCCCTTGCGCGACCTCGATCTCCATGACCGACCATCCGCCGTCGTCCCGCACGGCGCGTGCCCGCGCGGGGACCGCGGCGCCGTGTGCGCGCACCTGCACCGCGCAGTCGAACCACTCACCCGTGGGCGCGCCGAACCAGACCGCGCCGCTCCCCCGCACGCCCACGACATCCAGCTCGTCCGCAGAACCCACCACGACCGTGTTCTTCACCGGCTGGACGTCAAGCACGTAGCGCGGCTTGCCATCCCGGGCTGGCATCCCGAGTCTCAGCCCGCGCCGCTGCCCCACCGTGTAGGCGTACGCCCCGTCGTGCCGTCCGACGACCTCCCCGCTGGAGTCCACGACGTCGCCCGGTCGGGCGCCCAGACGGTCGCGGAGGAACCCCTGGGTGTCGCCGTCCGCCACGAAGCAGATGTCGTAGGAGTCCGGCTTGGCGCTCACGGCGAGCCCGCGGCCCGCCGCCTCGGCGCGCACGTCCAACTTGGAGGCCGCGTCGCCGAGCGGGAACATCGCGCTGGCCAGGCGGCCGGGCCCCATCACGGCGAGCACGTAGGACTGGTCCTTGGCGACGTCGTCCGCCCGGTGCAGCTCGCGGACGCCGTCGGGCCGGATCTCGATCCGCGCGTAGTGCCCGGTGCACACAGCGTCGAACCCGAGCGCGGTCGCCCGGTCCAGCAGCGCCGCGAACTTGATGTGCTCGTTGCAGCGCACGCACGGGTTGGGCGTACGGCCTGCGGAGTACTCCGCAAGGAAGTCCGCGACCACCGTCGCCTCGAACTGCTCGGAGAGGTCCCAGACGTAGTACGGGATGCCGAGCACGTCGGCGGCGCGGCGGGCGTCCCCGGCGTCCTCGACGGAGCAGCACCCCCGCGAACCGGTGCGGAACTGGTCGCGGTTGCGCGACAGGGCCATGTGCACGCCGACGACGTCGTGCCCGGCCTCAACCGCGCGCGCGGCGGCGACGGCGGAGTCGACCCCGCCGGACAGGGCTGCCAGCACGCGCATCGGACCAGGGTACGTGGGGCTCGACGCCGGCCGGCTCGTGCCTCGTCTCGGCGGATGCCGGGCGGGTGGCCGTCCGCGGCGGCAATCGTCGTCGGTCGTGCCTAGCCGATCTCCCCGGACTGGTAGCGGGCGCGCACCGAGTCGGCGATCCGGTCCCAGAGCTCCTCACCCTGCTGGGGCACGGCGCCCACGCCTCGATCCGGCCCCTGCCCCCGACCGTCGCGCCCCGCCTCGATCACGCGCCGCATCCCGGCGGCGAGCAGGCTACGGTCCAGGGCTCTGCCGCTGAGCATCACGAGGGCGCCGCCCTGATCCAGTGCGGCGAGCAGCACACCGAGCTCCTCCGCGGTCAACGGGTCGTCGTCGTCACGTGCCCCGGCCGCCACATCGGTGTAGAGGCCCACCATCGCCCCCATCCGCTTGGCGAGCTCCGCCCTCAGCGCTGGGTCGCGCCCGGCGGCGGCGATGAACTCCAGGGACGCCAGCGCGAAGCCCTGGATCACGTCCTGGAGCTGGGCGAGCTCGGCCTCCTCGTCGGGCGTCAGCGCGGGCGCCTCCGGGGGCGCGCCGTAGGGGTCCCACACCTTCTGCCCCACGGCGGCGAGGTTCGCGTCCAGCACCGCAAGGAACAGCAGCGCCTTGCTCTCGAAGTTCGAGTACACCGCTCCCTTGGTGAACCCGGCCTCCCGCGCGATCTGCTCCAGGCTCGCGCCGTTGTAGCCGTCGCGTGCGAAGCCGACCCGGGCGGCCTCGATCAACGCCTCGCGGGTCCGCCGTTGGCGCTCCGACCGCGTGGGGGGTCCTGTCGACCCCGCCGATCCCCGGGGCGCGCTGCCGTCAGCCATGGAGTGATCGTAGAGCGACGGACCGCCAGTATCCAGATACCGCCGGTATTGCACTCCTCGGCCAGTCCCGATACCCTCGGTATCTGCATACCGATGGTACTTGAGTAGAGGAGGATCCATGACCGACGTCCTCGTGGTCCAGGGGGTCACGAAGCAGTTCGGGAAGGTCGTGGCCAACGACCAGGTGTCCCTGAGGGTGCGGCCCGGCGAGGTGCTCGGGCTGCTCGGCCACAACGGCGCAGGCAAGACCACCCTGGTCTCCCAGATCGTCGGGCTGCTGCGCCCCGACGCCGGGAGCATCCAGGTGGCCGGGATCGACGCGGTCGCCCACCCGGCCACGGCCCGCCGTCACGTCGCGCTGCAGGCGCAGGGACAGGCACCGCTCGACGGGTTGACCCCGCGCATGGCCATCGAGCTCGCCGGGCGGGTGCGCGGGCTGAGCCCGAGGGCGGCCCGGGACGCCGCGGCTGACGTGGCCGAGCGGCTCGACATCGCGGGATGGCTGGACCGCCGTGCCCTTCCCGACGGCCGCGGGGTGTCGGGCGGCGTGCGCCGCCTCACCTCATTCGCGATGACCGTCGTCGCCCCCACCCCCCTGGTCGTCCTCGACGAACCGACCAACGACATCGACGCCATGCGACGCCGCAAGCTGTGGGACGCGGTGCGCGGGCTCGGCGACCGGGGCTGCGGTGTCCTGCTCGTCACGCACAACGTCGCCGAGGCTGAGCGCGTCGTCGACGACCTGGTGATCCTGGACCACGGCGCCGTCGTGGCCACCGGCTCCCCCAGCAGCCTGCGTGGGGGCAGCACCCATCTGCGGCTCGAGCTGCAGCTCCACCCGGACGGCGACCCCGGCGACTCGCTCGACCGGATCCCGTTCCCCATCGTCCGCACGGTCCGCGCGGGTCGCCGGGTGCTCGTCACCCTCCGCGAGGAGGAGGCCGCAGCCGCCGTCGGATGGGCGACGTCGCTGCGCGACTCCCGACACCTGGACGGCTACGCGCTCACCCCCGCGAGCCTCGAGGACGCCTACATCGCCGCCACGGCCTCCCCGGAGGCTGCATCTGAGGAGCTCATCCATGTCTGACCTGCCCACCGCAATCCGGCCACACGCCACCATCGAGCCCGTGCAGGTGGGGTCGTGGGGCGCCTACCGCACCATGCTGCGCTGGCAGCTCGCCGCCGTGGGCGGCATGCTCCCCCTGATCGTCGTCGTCCAGGCGGTCCTGGCCGCCGGCATCATCGTCGGCTTCGGCTTCCTCATCCGAGACATGGACCCGGCGACCGCGCTGTTCCTCTCCACCGGCGCGCCCACCATCCTGCTCATGACCGTCGGGCTGGTGATGGTCCCCCAAGGGGTCTCGCGAGCCCGCCTCGACGGCACCTTCACGTACCTGCGGGCACTACCCGTGGCCCGACCGCTGGTGCTGCTCGCGGACCTGACGGTCTGGATGGTCGTCTCCCTGCCCAGCATCGCCGTCGCGATGCTCGTCGCCCAGCTCCGCTACGACATCTCACTGTCCATCAGCTGGCCGCTCCTGGTCGCGGCATCGCTGCTGATCGCGCTGACCGCGACCTGCATCGGGTACGCGATCGCCGTGACGCTCCCCCCGGTCCTCGCGCAGCTCGCCACGCAGGTGCTGGTCTTCTTCGTGATGCTGTTCTCGCCGATCACGTTCCCGGTGTCCCAGCTACCCGGATGGTTCCAGGCCCTGCACGACGTGCTGCCGATCCGCCCGGCCGCGGACCTGTTGCGGGCCGGTCTGGCAGCGGACGTGTACCCGGCCGACGGGCGCGACCTGGTGGTCCTGACACTCTGGTGCCTCGGGGGACTCGCGATCACCCTGCGGGCGCTGGTGCGCCGCGGCTGATCGGGCGCCGCGCACCACCCGTGACCACGCCGCCGGAAAGCGCTCCCGGCGCTCGCGAGGTCCGCGGGCGCCGGAGCCCACGCCCAGGCGCGTATGGTGGCAGAGGCACGACCGGAGCACAGGGGGCGGAAGCCCGGCGACCACGAGAGAGCTGGCCCATGTCTGGGCGCGACGATCGAGACCGGGAACTGGCCGAGACACGCGCCGCTCTCGCGCGTAGGAACACCGAACGCCCGAGCATAGCCGCGGACGAGCGCCGCACGTCGGGCACCCCGCCAGAGCTCGTGGTCGAGATGCGTCGTCGCCAGTTCGCCACGCTCCTCGAGCACTCGCCCGACGCCACGGTGATCGTCGACGGGGCCGGGCACGTCTGCGAGTGGAACCCGGCCGCGGAGGTCATGATCGGCCGGCTGCGCGGCGATGTCGTCGGCCGCCCGATCAGTGACCTCGTCCCCGACGCGGACCGTCCCGGATTCGCCGCCGCCTGGGCCGAGCTGGCCGCCGGGAACACGGCGCCCGCGTCCCTCGCACACTGGCTGCGTCCGGACGGCTCCTCGCTGATCGTCGACACGCGCGTCGCAACGATCCGCTCCAGCGCCGGTTTCGACGGGGCGCTCGCCATCATCCGCGAGCGCGCGATGCACCCCGCGGCCGACGCAGCGCCCGGCGACGCGCTGGCCGCCGGTGACCCCGCCGTCCGGCGCTCGGCTCACCTCGGCGTCCTCGAGCGGGACGACCTGACCGGGTTGCCGGGACGGCGCCATCTTCAGGGGCGCCTCGCCGAGCCGACCGCCCCCGGGCTGACCCGGGCCGTTGCCATCGTCGACATCGACTGGTTCGCCCTGGTCAACGAGGCATACGGGCCCGACGCCGGTGACGACGTGCTGCGCGACCTCGCCGAGCGGCTGGTGAGCGTCGCGGGGCCCGGCACCGTGGGGCGGTGGCAGGCCGACTCATTCGTCTGGATCGCGGACACCACCGACGCGGTGCTGGCGCTGGACGAGCTGGTCGCGCGGGTCTCCTCGGCTCTCGACGAGCCGTTCGAGCTCGGTGCGGAGCGGCTGCGGCTGACCGTCAGCACGGGCATGGTCACGGCGGCGCACCCCTCGCACCCTGACCTGCTGGCCGCCGCCATGGACGCGTTGCGGGCGGCGAAGGAGTCCGGGCGCGACCGCGCGCTCTGGTACCTCCCGTCGCACCGGACGAGCGCCACGGGTGCGTTTCGGCTGGCGAACGACCTCCACCAGGGAATAGAGAACGATGAGCTCCGTCTCCACTTCCAGCCCATCGTCGACCTGGCGACCAACGCGGTGGTCGGCGTGGAGGCGCTGGTCAGGTGGGAGCGGCCGGGCGTCGGGCTGCTGGCCCCGGTCTCGTTCATCGAGATGGCGGAGCGCACCGGCCAGATCGTGCCGCTCGGTGCCTGGGTGGCGCGCCACGCCAGTGCGGCGGCCGCCCACCTCATCCAGCGGGCCGACGGCCCGCTCCTGGTGAGCATCAACCTCTCCGCCCGGCAGTTGAGCGATCCCGACCTCGTGGACATGCTCCGTCGCGCGATCGAGGACGCCGGGTGCAGTCCGTCGGCGATCGTCGTCGAGGTGACCGAGACCGCTCTTGCCTGGGACATCGCGGCGGCCACCGCGACGCTGGAAGCCGTCAAAGCCCTCGGGGTGGGGCTCGACCTGGACGACTTCGGCACCGGCTACTCATCACTGCTGTACCTGCGGCACTTCCCCGTCGACCGCATCAAGATCGACAGGTCCTTCGTTGCCGGCCTCGGATCCAGCTTCGCGGACACCGCGATCATCGCCTCGACGATCGCGCTCGCGCACAGCATCGGTGTCACCACGCTCGCCGAGGGCGTCGAGACGCCCGACCAGCTCGCTGCGCTGCGCCAGATGGGCTGCGATTTTGCCCAGGGCTTCCTCATCGGCCGCCCTGTCCCGTTCGACGCGCTCACCGCCTGGCTCGACGGGCACGTGCCAGCGAGGGTCGAGCCCCGCGCCGGGCAGGCGGCGGGCGGGAGCACGGTCCGGGATCGCACGGCGCACGCACGTGACGCGCGGGCCGACAGCCGCGACGACGCCGCCAATGCCCGGGACGTCGTCGCCGCGGCGCGGGACAGGACCGCCGACGAGCGCGAGCGGCGAGCCGACGAGCGCGACGGCGCCGACACCGATCCCTTCGCCACTCAGGGCACGAGGCTCGAGGCGACCCAGCGCGCAGCCGCCGGACACCGCCGGCAAGATGCCGTGGTCGATCGCGCGAACGAGACGGTGGTCCGGGCGCTGGCGGAGCACGATCGGGAGGCGGCGGACGCCGCGCGGAAGGCTCCTTGAGTCAGCGCGACCCGGCCGCCCGGGCTCGGGCCACGACGTCGCCGATGACGCCCGCGACGGTGTCCACGTCGGCTCGAGTGGACGACCGGCCGAGGGAGAAGCGCACCGTCCCGCGGGCGTCGGCCTCCGTCAGTCCCATCGCCAGCAGCACGTGCGACGTCCGCGTCACGCCGGCCTGGCACGCCGAGCCCGCCGAGCACTGCACGCCGAGGCTGTCCAGCAGGTAGAGGAGCGCGTCCGTGTCGCAGCCCGGGAAGGTGATCGAGAGGTTCCCCGGGAGCCGCGCGGCGTCCAGAGGGCTACCGGGCACCGCGGGCCCGCGCACGACGGCGTCGGGCACCTCCGCGAGCACCGCGACGGCCAGCGCGTCGCGCAGGGCCGCCACGCGCCCCCCCTGCTCGCGCCGGCCGGCCACCGCGGCGTCGATCGCGGCGGCGAACGACCTGATCAGTGCCGTGGCGAAGGTGCCCGACCGGACGCCGCGCTCCTGCCCCCCACCGTGCTGGACAGCCGTCACGTCTACGTCGCGCCGCAGCAGCAGGGCTCCAACCCCGACCGGTCCGCCGAGCTTGTGGGCCGAGACGCTCATCGCGTCGAGCCCGCTCGTCGCGAACTCCACGTCGAGGGGGCCCACGGCCTGAACGGCGTCGGAGTGCACCGGGATGTCGTACGCGTGCGCGAGTGCGACCACCTCGGCGATGGGCTGAATCGTGCCGACCTCGTTGTTCGCCCACATCACGCTCAGCAGCGCGACCTCGTCGGCGTGGTTGCCCAACTCGGCCTCCAGCGCCGAAAGATCCAGCCGCCCCGCGCCGTCGACCGGGAGCAGGACGGGCTCGGCGTCCTCGCGCTCGCCGAGCCAGAGGGCCGCGTCCAGCACGGCGTGATGCTCGACGGCCGACACCAGCACGCGACGGCGCCTCGAGTCCGCCCCGGACCGGGCCCAGAACAGGCCCTTGACCGCGAGGTTGTCGGCCTCGGTCCCACCCCCGGTGAACAGGACCTCGCTCGGGTGGGCGCCCAGCCGGTCGGCGATGAGCTCCCGGGACTCCTCGACCGCCCGGCGAGCCGCACGACCGGCCTCGTGCACCGAGGACGGGTTGCCGACCCGGCCCAGCTCTGCGACCAATGCATCCGCGGCGAGCGGGTGCATGGGCGTGGTCGCTGCGTGGTCCAGGTAGGTCATGGAGGGTGAGTCTACGAAGCCGGCCCGACCGGGCTGGCGTGTGCCGGACGGCGGCGCACGGCCCGGCTGGCACAATCCGGAGCGTGACAACGACAGCGCCGCGGGCGTTCAGCGGGTCGCGGCTGCAGTGGTCGGACCTCCCCCGCCAGGTGCGCGCCCGGATCGTCGAGCTCGCGGGAGCCGCCGTCACCTCCGAGACCAGCGCGACGACTGGCTTCTCTCCCGGGTTCGCCTCGGTGCTCGAGCTGGGGGACGGCACCCGCGTGTTCGTCAAGGCCGTCTCCGAGGAGCAGAACCCCGAGTCCCCCGTGCTGGCCCGCAGGGAGATCGTGGTCGCCGGGGCCCTGCCACCGGCGATCCCGGCCCCGCCGCTGCTCTGGTCCGACGACGACGGCGCATGGGTGCTGCTCGGCTTCGCCGCCGTCGACGGGGTCGCGCCCCGGCTGCCCTGGGACCCGGCAGAGCTGGAGCGCGTGCTCGGGGCGGTGACCGAGCTCGCCGCGGCCGGCACACCCTCGCCTCCCGGGCTGCCGGACTGCGTCACCGAGCTCGCCACGCTGATGCGCGGGTGGGAGGCCCTGGCGGGCAACGGCCCCCGGCTGGACCGCGTGGTCGAGGCCGCGGGCTCGCACGGCGCGTGGGTGCGGGACAACCTCGACGATCTCGTCGCCTGGGCGGCCGACGGCCCGGCCGCGACCTCCGGCGGCACCCTGGTGCACAGCGATCTGCGGGCCGACAACGTGCTGCTCTCCCCGGCGCACGTGTGGCTGATCGACTGGCCGCACGCGTGCGGGGGCGGCGCGGCGTGGTGGGACCTGCTCGCGATGCTGCCCAGCGTCGCCATGCAGGACGGCGGGGACCCCGAGACGCTGTTCTGGCATCACCCCAACGCGGCGGGCGCCGACCGCGAACAGGTGCGCGCGGCCCTCGCCGGGCTCACCGGGTTCTTCCTCCACGAGGCCGTCCAGCCGCCGCCGCCCGGGCTGACCAACCTGCGGCCCTTCCAGCTGGCCCAGGGCGTCGCAGCGCTGGACTGGCTGCGTCGGGTCTGAGGCTCCGCCACGGGCGGCGGTCGCTCAGCCCTCGGACCTGCGTCGCCTGACCTCCGCCGCCGCTTGCGGCAGCACGGTGAACAGGTCGCCCACCACCCCGAAGTCCGCGAACTCGAAGATCGGGGCATCGGCGTCGGTGTCGACCGCGACGACCGTCCCGGAGGCCACCATCCCGCCGCGGTGGTGCACCGCACCGGACACGCCGGCGCCGACGTAGAGCCGCGGGGAGACCGTGACGCCGGTCTGGCCGATCTGAGCCTCGTGGCCGATCCAGCCCTCGTCGGTCGCCACCCGGGTCGCCCCGACCGCCCCACCGAGCGCGTCGGCCAGGTCCTCCACCGCGGAGAAGTCCCCGCCGGTCCCCCGTCCCCCCACCACGACGATCTGGGCCTCGCCAAGGTCCGGCCGCCCGGACGAGGGCCGTGGGGTGCGCTCGACGACTCGAACCCGCTGATCCGGGACGGCGGCGTCGTGCGCCTGGACCAGCGGTGGCGCCGCGGCGCCCACCGGCACGGCCGGCACCGCGTTGGGCTTGAGTGCCACGACCGCCCGAGCGGCGGTGACCTGGCCGCGCAGCGTCCAGGTGGCCGCGAATGCCTGCTGCGTGGTGACCACTGCCCCGTCGTCGCCCCGCTCCACCGCCGAGGCGTCCACGACCAGCCCGGCGTCGGTCGCGAGCGCCAGCCGGGCCGCGACCTCCTTGTTCTCGAACGTCGAGGCCAGCAGCACCGTCCGTGCCCCGACCGTCGTCATCACGCCTGCCAGCGCGGACGCGACCGCCGGGGGCAGGCTCGCCGCCGGCTCGCCGGCGGCCACGACGTGCACGACGGCGGCACCGTACTCGCCGAGGCGGGCGACCGCGTCCTCCGCCCCCTCACCCAGCCAGACCGCATGGACCTCACCCAGACCACGCGCGGCCGTGAGCAGCTCCAGGGCGGACCCGCGGGGCGCGCCGTCGAGATGGTCGACGAGCACCAGCACGGGAGCGTTCGCGTCAGTCATCGTGTCCTCACAGCAGGTGGTTGTCGGCGAGGAAGGCGGCGAGGCGCGTGCCCGCGTCGCCGTCGTCCGTGATCAGCACCCGGTTCTCCCGCGGCGGGCGCGGCGTCGCCTCCAGCACCGTGGTACGTGCACCCGGCTCCCCCACGTCCCCGGCGTCGACGTCCAGGTCGGCGAGGCTCCAGGTGGTCACGGGGATCTTCCGCGCGGCCATGATCCCGGGGAACGACGGGTAGCGCGGCTCGTTCGCCTGGTCGGTGACGCTCACCACCGCGGGCAGGGACGCCTCGAGCACCTCGATCATGTGGTCCAGGTCGCGGCGCACCCGCACGAGCCCGTCGGCCACGGTCAGCTCCGCGGCCAGCGTCGCCTGGGGCAGGTCCAGATGAGCGGCCAGCAGGCTGGGGACGACCGACATCAGGCCGTCGAGGGCAGCCATCCCGGTGATCACCAGGTCGACCGGGCCGTCGTCGGCGACCTTCCGGATCGCCGCGGCGAGCACGAGGGCCGTGCCGAAGACGTCGGAGCCCGCGATCGCGTCGTCCAGCACGTGCACCGCGTGATGGGCGCCCATCTGCAGACCGCGGCGGACGGCTTCGTCCGCGTCGTCCGGACCGACGGTCAGCACCGTGACCTCGCCTCCGGCCGCCTCGACAAGGGCGAGGGCAGCCTCGACGGCGTGCTCGTCCAGCTCGCTCAGCGTGCTGTCGCCCTGGCTGCGGTCGACCCTGCCGTCGACGAAGCCCCTGTCCCCGAGCAGGTCGGGCACGTGCTTGACGCACACGACGATCTTCATCCGCTCTGCACTCCCTCTGCCGTCCGGGCCCACGCGCGGCCCTCGGAAGGCTACCCCGCGGGCCCCGGCACAGCACGCAGCGGCCGTGCGTCACAATTGACCCCCATGAGCGCCCCTCCGTCACGCCGGCTCGGCGTGCACCTGTCCGGTGACGGGGTGGATGTCGCCGTGGTCGCCTCCCACGCCGAGGCGATGGACCTGTGCCTCCTGGACGCCGATCCCGCGTCCCCCGACGGGTGGGACGAGCGGCGGATCGCCCTCAGCGGCCCGGTGCACGGCGTGTGGTCCGGTCATGTGCCGGGCGTCCGGGCGGGGCAGCGGTACGGCTTCCGGGCACACGGACGGTGGGACCCGGCGGCCGGCCTGCGCTACAACCCCGCCAAGCTGTTGCTGGACCCCTACGCGCGCGGCCTGGCCGGCGGGGTCGAGCTCACACCGGCCGTGTACGGGCAGACGGTCGACGACCACGGGCAGACCGTGGGCGATCATCCCCAGCTCGACCCGCGCGACTCCCGCGGGCACGTACCACACGCGGTGGTGATCGACGACCGCTTCGACGGCGCCCACGTCCCGCGCCCCGGCATCCCCTGGTCCGAGACGGTGGTCTACGAGGCGCACCTGCGCGGGCTCACCATGCAGCTGCCCGGGGTTCCCCCGGAGCTCCGCGGCACCTACGCCGGGCTGGCCCACCCCGCCACGATCGACCACCTGCGCACCCTCGGCGTGACCAGCGTCGAGCTGCTGCCGATCCAGGTCTTCGCGAGCGAGCCGCACCTCGTGCATCGCGGCCTGAGCAACTACTGGGGCTACAACACCCTCGGCTTCTTCGCCCCCGAGCCCCGCTACGCCACGGCCGCCGCGCGCGAGGCAGGGCCACAGGCGGTGCTCGCCGAGGTCAAGGGGATGGTGCGCCTGCTGCACGCCGCGGGACTCGAGGTGCTGCTCGACGTCGTGTACAACCACACCTGCGAGGGCGGCACGGATGGCCCCCAGCTCAGCTGGCGCGGCCTGGACCCGACCGTCTACTACCTGCACGACGGCGCCACCCCCGCCCGTTTTGCCGACCTCACCGGCTGTGGCAACACCCTGGACTTCCGCCGTGCCCGGGTGATCCAGATGGCGCTGGACTCGCTGCGCTACTGGGCGCAAGAGGTCGACGTGGACGGGTTCCGGTTCGACCTGGCTGTCACTCTCGGCCGCGACGACGGCGGCTTCACCCCCCTCCACCCGTTCCTCGTGGCGCTGCAGACCGATCCGGTCCTGAGCGACCGCAAGCTCATCGCGGAACCGTGGGACCTGGGCCCGGGCGGCTGGCAGACCGGCGCGTTCCCGGTGCCGCTCGCGGAGTGGAACGACAGGTTCCGCGACGCCGTGCGCGGGTTCTGGCTGGCCGACCCCGCCGCCGCGGCCCATGGTCGCCCGGGACACGGGGTGCGCGAGCTGGCCACCCGGTTGGCCGGGTCCGTCGACCTCTTCGGACACAGCGACCCACCGCTGATGCGCGGACCCGTCGCCTCGGTCAACTTCGTCACGGCCCACGACGGCTTCACCCTCGCGGACCTGGTCACCTACGACCACAAGCACAACGAGGCCAACGGCGAGGGCAACCGCGACGGCTCCGACAACAACCGGTCCTGGAGCCACGGGATCGAGGGCCAGGTCCGGGACCCGGCGGTCGGCGTGGAGATCCTGCCCCTGCGTCGCCGCTCGATGCGCAACCTCCTGGGCACGCTGCTCCTGTCGGCGGGGACCCCGATGATCACCGCCGGCGACGAGATCGCCCGCACCCAGCGCGGCAACAACAACGCCTACTGCCAGGACAACGAGATCTCGTGGGTGGACTGGGAGCCTCGAGAGGACCGCAGCGACATGCTGGCGACCGTCCGGCACCTGCTCGAGATGCGCCGGGACCACCCCGCCCTGCGGGCCGAGCGGTTCTTCGTCGGGCGCACGAACCCGCTGCGCGCGGCAGCCGGCGACGCCCGTCCCGACCTGGACTGGCGCACCGCCGACGGCGGGTCGCTCAGCCACGCGCTCTGGCACGATCCGGGCGTCCGTAGCCTGCAGATGATCAGGACGGCTCGCGACGCCTCGAGCGTGCTGCTCGTGATCAACGGTGCCCTGGACCCGGTCGAGTTCGTCCTCCCCGCCCTGCCCGACGACGCCGTCTGGCACCTCGGGTGGGACAGCGTCGCGGAGCACCCGGACGCCGTCGGAGCCAACGGCAACGGCGACGACGAGCGCGAGCTCGACCTGGCGCCGGGCAGCCGCCTGATGGTCGAGCCGCTGTCGATGCGCGTCTACACCGCCTGACACCTACGTCGTGATCGTGGCGCGTCTACACCGCCCGACACCTAGGTCGTGGGGTCAGTCGGCGTTGGCCACGAGGCCGGTGTCAGCGTTGGACGCGAGCATCGGGTGCTTCGGGATCACGCGCACGGTGTAGCCGAACGGGCCCGTGGCCTCGAGCTTGACCTCACCCGCGAACGCGTGCCGCCCCGCCTCGTAGGCCTCGACCCAGGCAAGCTCGGCGAACCGGAGATCACTCAGCTCGTCGGCCTCCGACACCCGTCCGTGCACCACCTGCACCGCGACATCCGCCGGATCGAGCTCACCGAGCGACACGTAGGCCCGCACCTTGAGGACGTCGCCCACCTGAGCGGCCTCTCCAACCCCGACCGACTCCACGTGATCCACGCGCACCGCCGGCCAGCCCTTGCGCACCTCTGCCTTCCACTCGGCGAGCTGCCGCGCCGCCGGGTAGCCGGGGCCGTCCAGCGCCCGCCCCGCCTGCGCCGCGGGCATGTAGAGCCGGTTCACGTACTCGGTGACCATCCGGGTCGCCTGGACCTTCGGCCCGAGCGTGGCCAGGGTGTGGCGAACCATCTCCAGCCACCGGACGGGAAGCCCACGGTGGTCCGTGTCGTAGAACCGGGCCGCAACCTGGTTCTCCACCAGGTCGTACAGCGCGGCGGCCTCGAGGTCGTCCCGGCGATCGGTGTCCTCGACACCGTCGGCGGTCGGGATCGCCCAGCCATTCTCGCCGTCGAACCACTCGTCCCACCAGCCGTCCAGGATGGACAGGTTGAGCCCGCCGTTGAGGGCGGCCTTCATCCCCGAGGTGCCGGATGCCTCGAGCGGGCGCAGCGGGTTGTTCAGCCACACGTCGCAGCCCGGGTACAGCTCCAGGGCCATGCCGATGTCGTAGTTGGGCAGGAAGACGATGCGCTGGCGCACCTCGGGGTCGTCGGTGAAGCGCACGAGCTGCTGGATGAGGCGCTTCCCCTGGTCGTCCGCGGGGTGCGACTTGCCGGCGACGATGATCTGGATCGGTCGCTCCGGGTGCAGCAGGAGGCTGCGCAGCCGCTCCGGGTCGCGGAGCATCAGGGTGAGCCGCTTGTAGGTGGGCACCCGTCGCGCGAACCCGATCGTGAGGACGTCCGGGTCGAGCACGTCGTCCACCCAGCCGAGCTCGGCGGCGCTGGCACCCCGCTTGGTCCATGCCTCGCGCACGCGCCGGCGGGCGTCGGTGACGAGCTGGGCGCGCAGCGTCCGACGCATCGCCCACAGCTCGGTGTCGGTGACACCGTCCGGGCGAAGCCACCCGGCCCCCTCGCCGAGCCCGTCGCTGCCGAACCGTTCCGCCGCCAGCTCGACGAGCGTGGGGGCGACCCAGGTCGGGGAGTGCACGCCGTTGGTGATCGAGGTGATGGGCACCTCGGCGGTGTCGAAGTCCGGCCACAGCCCGCTGAACATGCCACGAGACACGTGGCCGTGCAGCGTCGAGACGCCGTTGGCCCGGCCCCCGAGACGCAGGCCCATCACGGCCATGTTGAACAGGGTCGGGTCCCCGCCCTCGTAGTCCTCCGCGCCCAGCTCGAGCACGCGGTCCACCGGGACGGCCGCCAGGGCGTTGTCACCGCTGAAGTACTGCGCCACCAGGGTGGCGTCGAACCTGTCGATCCCCGCCGGCACCGGGGTGTGCGTGGTGAAGACCGTCGCTGCCCGCACCGCCTCCAGCGCCTCGTCGAAGCTCAGGTTCTCCTCGGCGACGAGCTCGCGGATCCGCTCGAGCCCGAGGAACCCGGCATGGCCCTCGTTCGTGTGGTAGACCTCCGGCTTCGGAGCCCCGCTCAGCCGGGACCAGACCCGAAGGGCCCGCACCCCCCCGATGCCGAGCAGCAGCTCCTGCTGGAGCCGGTGGTCCCCGCCTCCGCCGTAGAGCCTGTCCGTGACCTTCCGGGCGATCTCGTCGTTCTCCGGCACGTTCGAGTCGAGGAGCAGCAGGGGCACCCGCCCGACGTCGGCCTTCCAGATCGCGGCGTGCAGCGTGCGCCCGCCCGGCAGGTCGATCGTGATCCGCGCGGGAGAGCCGTCGGCCTCGCGCAGCTTGGCCAGCGGCAACCCGTCGGGGTCGATCACCGGGTAGCTCTCGACCTGCCAGCCGTCCCGGCTGAGGGACTGGTTGAAGTAGCCGGCCCCGTACAGCAGGCCGACGCCGACGATCGGAACGCCCAGGTCGGACGCGCTCTTCAAGTGGTCTCCGGCGAGGATCCCCAGGCCGCCGGAGTACTGGGGCAGCACCGCGGTGATGCCGAACTCCGGCGAGAAGTAGGCGATCGCGGCGGGCAACGGATCGGTCGCCGAGTCCGCCTTCTGGTACCACCGGGACTCGCTCAGGTAGGTGTGCAGGTCCTCGCGCGCCGCGCTGACCCGCCCGACGAATGCCGCGTCCTCGGCCAGGTCGGCGAGCCGGTCCGGCCCGAGAGCCCCGAGCAGGGCGACGGGGTCGCCGTGCACGGCCTCCCAGAGCGCGGGGTCGATGCTCGCGAACAGCGCCCGGGTCGGAGCGTGCCACGACCAGCGCAGGTTGTGCGCGAGCTCGTCGAGATCGGCCAGCTGTGCGGGCAGGACGGTGCGGACGGTGAAACGGCGGATGGCTCTCACGCCGGGGAAGAGTACGCGGTCCCGGACCCCGTTTCCACACCCGATGCAAGCGCTTACACCCCGGTCGGCGACGACGCCCCAGGTCAGCCCCAGAAACGTTGCTGAAAAGGTTACGGCGTGCCGGACAACATCACACCCGCCGACCCTCGCGACGGCGGGACACGCCGAGGTTCGACCCGCCCATGCAGATGCCTTCGGACCGAAGGCCTGGGTAGGTTCTCAGTGTGACGCCGTCGACGACTCCCCCGCCGCGAACGCCGCCGCCCCCGTCCCGCTCCACCCGCCGCGGCCGGTTGGCCGCACCCGATCTCGCCATCGGGCGCATCCCCGTCATCGACGTCGGTCCCGTCGTGCAGTGCGGTCGATGGCCGGCGAGCGCCGTCGTGGGCGAGGCGGTCGAGGTCACCGCCACTGTCTTCCGCGAGGGGCACGACGCGGTCGCGGCCACGGCGGTCCTCGTCGACCCGGACGGGGTGGACGGCCCACGAGCGCGGATGGACTCCGTCAACCCCGGTCTGGACACCTACCGTGCCGACCTCATCCCGGACCGGACCGGACGCTGGGGCCTGCGGGTCGAGGGCTGGTCCGACCCTTTCGGCACCTGGCGTCACGACGCGATGATCAAGGTGGACGCCGGGGTCGACGTCGAGCTCATGCTCGCCGAGGGTGCCGTGCTCCTCGAGCGTGCCGCCGGCCGACCGGAGCTTCCATCCGCCGCGGCGACGGTGCTCAGCGACGCCGTCGTCGGGCTGCGGGACACCAGGAGACCGCCCCAGGCCCGCCTCGCAGCGGGCGTCTCCGCCGAGGTCCAGGCCGTGATGGACGCCCACCCGGTGCGGGAGCACGTCACGACCTCGGCCACCTACCCGCTGCGGGTTCACCGAGAGCGTGCGCTCGTCGGGTCCTGGTACGAGATGTTCCCCCGCTCCGAGGGAGCCCGGTACGACGCCCGACGCAAGCGGTGGCGCTCGGGGACGCTGGGCACCGCGGCCGAACGGCTCCCCGCGATTGCCGACATGGGTTTCGACGTCGTCTACCTCACCCCGGTCCACCCGATCGGCACCACCTATCGCAAGGGCCGCAACAACTCGCTCACCTGCGCGCCGACCGACCCGGGATCGCCGTACGCGACCGGCTCGCCCGACGGCGGTCACGACGCCATCCACCCGGAGCTGGGCACCTTCGACGACTTCGACGCCTTCGTCGCCCGGGCGCGCGGACTGGGCATGGAGGTGGCCCTCGACCTCGCGCTCCAGTGCTCCCCCGACCACCCGTGGGTCACCGAGCACCCGGAGTGGTTCACCACCCGGGTGGACGGGACGATCGCGTACGCGGAGAACCCACCCAAGAAGTACCAGGACATCTACCCGCTGAACTTCGACAACGACCCCGAGGGGATCTACGCCGAGATCCGGCGGGTCGTTCAGGTCTGGATCGACCACGGCGTGACCGCGTTCCGGGTGGACAACCCGCACACCAAGCCGCTCCTCTTCTGGGAGCGACTGCTCGCGGACGTGGCCACGGACCACCCCGAGGTGATCTTCCTCGCCGAGGCCTTCACGAGGCCGGCGATGATGCACACGCTCGCGATGATCGGCTTCCACCAGTCCTACACCTACTTCACCTGGCGCAACACGGCCGAAGAGCTTGCGAAGTATCTCGAGGAGGTGTCCGGGCCGGCGTCGGCGTACATGCGTCCGAGCTTCTGGCCCACGACCCACGACATCCTGACGCCGTACATGCAGCACGGCGGCACGACGGCTTTCGCGATCCGCGCCGTGCTCGCCGCCACGGGAGCCCCCACGTGGGGCATCTACTCCGGCTACGAGCTCGTGGAGAACGTCGCCCGGCCGGGCGTCGAGGAGCAGATCGACAACGAGAAGTACGAGTACAAGCCGCGGGACTGGGCGGCGGCGGAGTCCCTCGGGATCTCCGACCTGCTCACCCGGCTCAACACCATCCGCCGTGAGCACCGCGCCCTGCAGCGGCTCCGCGGGCTCACCGTGCACCCGACCACCGACGACTCGATCCTTGCCTTCTCCCGTCGTGTCACCGCCGCCCAGTCCCCGGACGGTCAGGAGGACACGATCATCGTCGTGGTGAGCACCGACCCGCACAACACGCGCGAGGGCACCATCGACCTCGACCTCGCAGCGCTCGGGATTCCGTCCCCGCCCGGTGACGCCCCGGCCTTCGCGGCGCACGACCTGCTCTCCGGCGCCGTCTACGCGTGGGGCAGCCGCCCGTACGTGCGGCTCGACCCGACAGCCTGCGCCCACGTGATCAGCGTGAGGACCCTGTGAGCGCCGTCCACCCCGCCGGGCCGGCCGCCCAGCACCCCATCGACCCTGCCCGCGCGCTCCCGCCGCGGCCGGTGCCGACCCAGCGCCTGAAGGAGCTCGCCCACCCGGGCCTCACCGACGGCCCGGACTGGCACCGGACGGCCGTCTTCTACGAGGTCATGCTGCGGGCGTTCTCGGACTCGACCGGCGCCGGCGCCGGTGACCTGCGAGGGCTGATCGACCGCCTGGAGTACCTGCAGTGGCTGGGGGTGGACTGCCTGTGGCTGCCCCCCTTCTTCCCCTCCCCGCTGCGGGACGGTGGGTACGACGTGTCCGACTTCACCGCGATCGCGATGCAGTACGGCACGTTGAACGACTTCGCCCACCTGATGACCGAGGCGCACGCCCGGGGCATGCGCGTGATCATCGACATGGTGATGAACCACACCAGCGACGCCCACCCGTGGTTCCAGGCGTCGAGGGCCGACCCCGACGGGCCCTACGGGGACTTCTACGTCTGGAGCGACGACCCGACCCGGTACGAGGGCGCACGGATCATCTTCGTCGACACCGAGACCTCCAACTGGACGTTCGACCCGGTTCGCCGCCAGTACTACTGGCACCGGTTCTTCTCCCACCAGCCGGACCTGAACTTCGAGAACCCGCACGTCCGGGAGGCGATGAAGGACGTCGTCCGCTTCTGGCTCCGCCTCGGCGTCGACGGGTTCCGGCTGGACGCGGTCCCGTACCTGTTCGAGGAGGAGGGGACCAACTGCGAGAACCTCCCGCAGACCCATGCCTACCTGCGCGAGATCCGGGCCATGGTGGACTCCGAGTTCCCGGGCCGGATCCTGCTCGCCGAGGCGAACCAGTGGCCCGAGGACGTGGCTCCCTACTTCGGCACCAGGGAGGAGCCGGAGTGCCACATGTGCTTCCACTTCCCGGTCATGCCGCGCATCTTCTACTCCATCAAGGATCAGCGGGCGAACCAGCTGGTCGACATCCTGGCCGACACCCCGCCGATCCCGCCCGGCTCCCAGTGGAGCACGTTCCTGCGGAATCACGACGAGCTCACCCTCGAGATGGTCTCCACCGAGGAGCGCGCATCGATGTACGGCTGGTACGCCCCCGACCCCCGGATGCGGGCGAACGTCGGGATCCGGCGCCGGCTGGCGCCGCTGCTGGACAACTCGCGCGCCGAGATCGAGCTGGCGCATGCGCTCCTCCTCTCGCTCCCCGGCAGCCCATGCCTGTACTACGGCGACGAGATCGGGATGGGCGACAACATCTGGCTGCCCGACCGGGACTCGGTGCGCACCCCGATGCAGTGGACCCCGGACCGCAACGCCGGGTTCTCCACCTCCGACCCGGGCCAGCTCTTCCTCCCGGTGAACCAGTCCCTCGTGCACAACTTCACGACGATCAACGTCGAGGCCCAGCTCGCCCAACCGACATCGCTGCTGCACTGGGTGCACGGCATGCTCGCCATCCGGCGGCAGCACCCCGTCTTCGGCACCGGCGGGTTCCGGGTGCTGAGCACGGACAACGAGGCGATCCTGGCGTTCCTGCGCAGCAACGACGACGAGACGGTGCTCTGCATCGCCAACCTCGCGACCACCCCCCGGTCGGCGACCGTGATCCTGCCGGAGCACGCCGGCCACCGCCTGCACGACATCTTCGGCGGCGCACCGTTCCCCCAGGTCGGGCACCACAGCGAGATGACGGTCATGCTCGGATCACGGGACTTCTTCTGGCTGACGGTGACCCCACCAGGGACCGATGACAGCTGACGAGGGCGAGCGACGCCCGAGCGACGGGGAGGGAGGAGAGGACGTGACAGCCATCTCCACCACACGTCGACCCGTGACCGGCCGCCCCGTGCCGGACGACGACGTGCTCGACCTGCTCTGGACGTGGATCCCGCGCCAACGCTGGTACCCGGCCAAGGGCACCGACGCGCGCGCGGACCGGGTCGCGACGGTCGACCTGGTCGACCCGGCCCGGGAGGCCGCCGTCCAGCTGCACATCTTCCGGCTGCCGTCCGGCGCGCTGCTCCAGGTGCCCACGACCATTCGCGCGGCCGGTCACCAGGGCCCGGGGGTCGTCGGCCAGGTGACGTCGGGCACGCTGGTCGACGGCCCGCAGGACCCCGCCTTCGTCCGGGCCTGGCTCGCGGCGGCCGACGACGACGGCGTGAGGCTCGGTGGCGACCTGACCGGGCTGCGCATCCTCGGTGGGGAGCAGTCGAACACCTCGGTGGTGCTCCCCGAGCTGCGGCCCCCGGCGATCCTGAAGGTGTTCCGGGGGCTCACCGCGGGCCCCAACCCGGACGTGGACGTCCCGCTGGCCCTCGCCCGATCCGGCTGGTCCGGGGTGCCCCGTCCGCTGGCCTGGCTGGCCGGCACCTGGCCGAACGAGAACGAGGAGTCGCAGGGGGTCGGCCACCTGGGTGTGCTCAGCGAGCTGGTCCAGGGCGCCCAGGACGGCTTCGAACTGGCCTGTGCGTACGCCGGCGAGGGTCGCGACCTCGCCGGGCCGGCCCATGCGCTCGGCCGGACGATGGCCCAGATGCACCACGCCCTGCGGGTGGCGCTCCCCGTCGGGGACCTTCCTGCGACCCGGGCGCCGCTCGGGGCCGTCGCCGAGGTGGCCCGGCTGCTGCGGGAGCGCGCTGCCGCGGCCGCGGCCGAGGTCCCCGCCCTCGCGGAACGCTGGCCGGACATCGAGCGGGTGCTGACCACGGTCGGCGCCATGTCGGCAGTGCCGCCCGTGCAGCGGGTGCACGGGGACTTCCACCTGGGGCAGGTGCTGCGCTCCGCCGACGCCACGTGGTACGTCCTCGACTTCGAGGGCGAGCCGCAGGCGTCCGCGAGCGAGAAGGCCCGCCCTGACCTGGCGTTGCGCGACGTCGCCGGGATGCTCAGATCCATCGACTACGCCGCTGCTGTGGGCGGTGCCGCGTCGGAGGAGTGGACGGCATCGGCGCGGCGCGCCCTGGTGGAGGGCTACCGATCCGAGAGCCATCGCCTCGGGGACGCCCCGACCGACGGCAGCCCGGGTGGCCTGCTCCGGGTGCTGGAGCTGGACAAGGCGGTGTACGAGGTGGTCTACGAGTCGCGGAACCGCCCCGACTGGGTGCCGATCCCGCTCGCCGGGGTCGACCGGCTGCTCGGCCGCGGATGAGACCGCCTGCGCCGCACGCGATGCCCTTGGTGCAGGCGACTGGCCAGCGTGGCAGGGTGGGGACCATGACGATCCTGCCGGAAGCTCACGCCCGATGATCACGACAGCCGAGCTTGACGCGATCGCCGCTGGCACCCACCAGGACCCGCACCGGGTGCTCGGTCCACACCCCGAGGCCGAGCAGGTGACCATCCGGACGCTCCGCCCGCTTGCCGACTCCGTCGTGGTGCTCATCGCCGACGGTGAGACGGACGGCACCCCCGGGACCGTCACCGAGCATTCCGCCGAGCACACGCATGCCGGCGTGTGGAGCTGCACCATCCCGCGCTCCGCGGTGCCCGACTACCGGTTGAGGGTCACCTACGGCGACCACGTGGTGGTCAGCGACGACCCCTACCGGTTCCTGCCGACCTTGGGCGAGATGGACCTGCACCTGATCGCCGAGGGGCGCCACGAGGAGCTCTGGACGGCGCTCGGCGCCAACGTGCGCGGCTACCCGAGTGCGTTCGGGCCGGTGCGTGGCACCTCGTTCGCCGTCTGGGCCCCCAACGCTCAGGCCGTCCGCGTGGTCGGGGACTTCAACCACTGGCAGGGCGCGACCCACGCGATGCGTGCCCTGGGGTCGAGTGGGATCTGGGAGCTCTTCGTCCCCGGCGTCCTCGGCGGCGACCGCTACAAGTTCGAGATCGGTTCCCGGGACGGCTCGTGGCGGCAGAAGGCCGATCCGGTGGCCAAGGGCGCCGAGCACCCACCGGCCACCGCCTCCGTCGTCGTGGAGTCCGAGCACGCATGGGCGGACGCGGACTGGCTGGAACGGCGCAGCACGGGCAACGTCCACACGGGGCCGATGAGCGTCTACGAGGTCCACCTGGGTTCCTGGCGTCCCGGTCTCGGCTATCGGGACCTGGCCGAGCAGCTCACCGAGTACGTCTCGGGCCTCGGCTTCACCCATGTCGAGCTGCTTCCGGTCGCCGAGCACCCGTTCGGCGGCTCCTGGGGCTACCAGGTCAGCTCGTACTACGCGCCCACGGCGCGGTTCGGTCACCCGGACGACTTCCGCTACCTGGTCGACCGGCTGCACCAGGCCGGCGTCGGCGTGATCCTGGACTGGGTGCCCGCCCACTTCCCCAAGGACGAATGGTCACTCGGCCGATTCGACGGCACGCCGCTCTACGAGCACCCGGACCCGCTGCTCGGCGAGCAGCCCGACTGGGGAACCTACGTCTTCAACTTCGGCCGCAACGAGGTGCGCAACTTCCTCGTCGCGAACGCGACCTACTGGCTGGAGGAGTTCCACGTCGACGGCCTGCGTGTGGACGCCGTCGCGTCGATGCTCTACCTGGACTACTCGCGGTCCCACGGCCAGTGGCGCCCGAACGTCCACGGCGGCAGGGAGAACCTCGAGGCCATCAGCCTGCTCCAGGAGACGAACGCCACCGCGTACCGCAGGACCCCCGGGATCGTGATGATCGCTGAGGAGTCCACGGCGTGGCCGGGCGTCACGACTGCGACCGACCGGGGCGGCCTCGGGTTCGGGCTGAAGTGGAACATGGGGTGGATGAACGACACCTTGCGCTACATGGCGGAGGAGCCGATCAACCGGCGCTACCACCACCACGAGGTGACGTTCTCTATGGTGTACGCGTTCTCCGAGCAGTTCGTGCTTCCCCTCAGTCACGACGAGGTGGTGCACGGCAAGGGTTCCCTCATCCACAAGATGCCGGGCGATCAGTGGCAGCAGGCCGCCGGGCTGCGGGCCCTGCTCGGCTACCAGTGGTCCCACCCCGGCAAGCAGCTGCTCTTCATGGGTGGGGAGTTCGGTCAGACCTCCGAGTGGGCCGAGGGCCGAGGCCTGGAGTGGCACCTGCTGGAGTACCCCATCCACTCCGGGATCAGCCGCCTCGTGGCGGACCTCAACCGGCTGTACCGCGACGAGCCGGCCCTCTGGGCCCTGGACAGCGACCCAGCCGGGTTCGAGTGGATCGACTCCCAGGACGCGGGGCACAACGTGCTGTCGTACATCCGGCGCGACCGCACCGGACGCATGGTGGCCGTGGTCGTGAACTTCGCCGGGACCCCGCACGAGAACTACCTGCTCGGGCTCCCCCGCGGCGGGTCTTGGCGCGAGGCCCTCAACACCGATGCCGAGCACTACGGCGGCTCAGGGGTCGGGAACCTCGGTCGGGTGACCGCGACCGACACCGGGGTCCACTCCCAGTCGCACTCGGCCCGGATCCGGGTGCCCCCGCTGGGCGTGCTGTACCTGGTGCCGGAGGACCAGCACTGAGCCGCGCGGCGCCCTGACCCGGGTGGCCGGGCCGGCTCAGTACAGGGCGTTGGCGAGTGCTCGGCGGGCGGCGGTCACACGCGGGTCATGGTCGCCGACGACGACGAACAGGTCGACCAGGTGCACCCTGACGCGCTCCCGGTCCGGACCTGAAGTGGCCCGGACGGCGTCGAGCAGCCTGGTGAACGCGTCCTCGACCGCCCCCGCGCTCACGTCGAGGTCGGCGACGGCCAGCTGGGCGTCGAGGTCGTCAGGGCTCGCGGCGGCCGCTGCGCGCGCCGCTGCCGCGTCGATGCTCCGGACCCGACGGAGCAGCTCCACCTGGGCGAGGCCCGCCCGCGCCATGTCGTCCTTCGGGTTCTGGTTCAGCGCCTTGGTGTAGGCCTCGACGGCAGCGTCGAGGTCGTCCCTCTCGATCGCCTCGTACGCCTGCGCGTGCAAGGGCGGCAGCGGCGGCTCGACGTCGTCGGGCTCGTCGGGGGCGGTGTCCGTGATCCGCCCCGTCACGCCGTTGGACGCCGCCATCGCAAGCACCTGGTCCAGGACGGCGCCAACCTGCTCGCGGGTCGCGGTGTCGAGGGGTGGCAGCGGTACCGCCTGACCCTTCACGACAGCGGCGACCGTGGAGCCGGTCTGACTCCCGACGGCCTGCGCGACGCCCGGCGCGCGCTCGACGTCCACCCGCGCGAGCAGCAGGCGCCCGCCCAGCTCAGCGGTCAGCTCCGCGAGGAGCGCCGTCACCGTGCTGCTCGCCGGATCGGTCGCCGTCCAGAGCGAGATGAGGACCGGGACGTCGGCAGAGCGTTCCACCACCTTCGCGAAGTCGGCCTCGGTGACGTCGATCACGACGGCCGACGCCGCCGGCTGGGCGGTCCCCGTCCCGGCCGGCCGGGTGAGCGGGGACAGGTCGATGGCACCGTGGACGTCCACCGGCGGGTGGGGTCCGTTCGATCGCCCGTGAGGGCCGCTTGGCACAGTCATCATTCCTCGCAGGTCTGTAGTCGGTGACGACCGGGCAGGCTACTCTCCCGTGACCCGGATCCTGGAGTGCTCGGCCCCGAGAACCTGAATCGGCCCATCGGAGTCGGCGGGTGGGACGGCGAAGGCGACGACGCTCAGCCAGGTGAACGCGAGGCTGGTCGTCACCGTCTCCTTGCCGAGCAGCACTGCCGACTCGTCCCCGAGGGTCAGCACGCTGTCGTCCAGCGTGATGGTCGTCAGCGTCTCGATGACGCCGACGACGATGGCCCCGCCGTCGGCGGTCGCAATCGCGTAGGGTCCGGCCCCCGCCGCCTGGTAGGTCTCGGCCAGGCTCCCCCCGTTGACGCTCGCCGACTCGGTGAAGGCGGCCTTGGTCGCGGCGATGCCCGCCCGAAGCGGGTCCTCGGTGAAGGTCTCCGCATACTCCGACTCCGCGCCGAGGGTGAGCAGGTCCACGTACTGCGCCACGACGTCCTCCGGCGAGGTCATCAGGGTCTGCTCGTCGGACTCGACCGGCTGGCTGCCGATCTCCGGTTGCGTGGTGGGTGGGGTCTGCACCCCCGGGAAGAGGCGAGCCCATGCCTGGAGCTCGTAGGGCGACCGCGGATCCGCCTGGACGAGGGTGAGCAGGAGCGGCGCCTGGAGGTCCTCGGGCGGCTCGGTGACCACCATCACCGTCCGCGGCCAGGTGTCCGTCGCGGGGACGACGAACGTCTGAGCGCCCGACGGGATCGGCGTGAGTGCCTCGGCGTCGCCCGCCCCCGCCAGCGCATACTCCACCGAGCGGATCTGAAGGGCCGGACCATCGATGCGGGAGTCGAGCGCCTCGACCGCCGCAGCGGCGTCGGCCTCCTCGACGGTCGCCGCTGCGTCTGCCACCTCGAGGGTCGCGGCGACGTCGGCGAGGATCGAGTCCAGCTGCTCCGTCGAGAGGGCCGGCGGGAGCACCGACGGTGCCGCGTCCGGCTGGGGCTCGGGCAGCTCAGGAGAACAGGCCGCGAGGCCCAGGACGAGCGCTGCGGCCAGGGCGGAGAGGGCGGGGAGGCGTCTCATCGCCGACCACCCCCCTTCGGCGCGTCCGACTTCTCGTCCGAGCCCTCGTCGGACGTGCCGACATCCCCCTCGACGGTTTCGTTGAGCCCCCAGGTCCGGCGCCAGGCATCGGCCGAGGCGGCAGGCGCTCCGGCGCGGGGCACCGGGGGCCCGTGCTCGGTCGCCGGACCGCCAGCACCGTCCGGCCCCCGTGCGCCCTGCGGGCCGGATCCCTCCCGGAGGGCCCCTCGACGAGAGCGTCGATCCGGTGCGGCGGGCTCCTCGCGTGCACCGCGGCGGCGACCCAGCACGGGCAGCGCGAACCGGCGACGCCGGGGACCCGCGGCCTCGGACGACGACGACGTGTCTGCGTCGGCGGTCGGCGGGGCTGGGGCCGGAGGCGCGCCCTCGGCGGTCGCCGGCGGGGGCCCGGCCGAGTCCCGGGCCGGTGCCGTCGTGGTGGGTGCGTCTGCCGCGGCTTCGCGGTCCTCGACCGGTTCGCGGACGCGTCGGGGCGCCGGGACGAGCATCGGGAACCTGTCGGTGATGCTGTCGCGATCGCTGGTTCGCGGCCGGTGGCGCCGCGGCGGGGACGAGGCAGCCTCACGGATCTGGCGCCGGGTGAGGGGGACGGCGGGCTCGGCCGCGCCCACCGGCTCGGGCTGTGGCGCGAGTGCCGCCCGACGGGACTGCCGACGGCCGGAGACCAGGATCAGGGCCCACCAGGCAAGTCCAACCATGAGCAGCATGGAGCCGACGAACACCCCTGGCAGGAGCCACGGGGTGCGCACCTCCTGGGGCCAGGTCAGGGTGACCACGGGCGGTCCGGCGTCCTCGCCCGTCGTCGCCACCAGGATCGACCAGCGGCCGTCCTGCTCTGCCCACTGGAGCTCCGCAGAGGTGGCGCCGGAGACCTCCTCCCACCACAGGTCGGACCCGCCTGGATCCGGTGCCGCCTCGACGGCTTCGGCGTCCTCGGCAGGCTCCTCGGCACCCTCCGCGGGCTCCTCGGCACCCTCCGCGGGCTCCTCGGCACCCTCCGCGGGCTCCTCGGCACCCTCCGCGGGCTCCTCGGCCGGCGGTTCGGGCTCGGCGGGGACCGCCTCGGTCTCCAGGACGTGCCAGTCGGCCAGACCGGTGACCACCGTGTGGGCGTCGGGCCCGATCCAGGCCTCCACGTCGGGGGTCCGGCCGAGCGCGACCACGACGTCGTCGCCGGTCGCCCGTACGGTGACCTCCGGGGCGGCCATGGTGAGCACCCCGGGTTCGGTGACCAGCAGGGTCGTCCCCGGCGCCCCTGTCGCCTCCGCGACGAGGGTGTCGGAGGGTCGCCAGACGGTCGCCGAGGCGATGCCGAGGGCGATGGCCGCGGCGCCGAGGACGCACACGAGTGACGCAAGAACACGGTGAAGCACAGATCGTCCTTTCAGACGTGACGGTCCACAATAGGCGAGACCGGGCATCACGGCGTGCCGAGAGGCACATGATCGAACTTTACGGAGGCCCACGGGGGTGGGGGCATCGCCTGGCGACCGATACGCTGAACGCCGGTCGGTCGACGGCTGACCGGACTCGTACGACACGCCGACAGACCTAGCGCGCTGTCCTTTCATGGAGGTTGCTGTGCCCGACGAGCGATCGTCCTTCCCTGTGGTGATGCGCGGATACGAGCGCGACGTGGTGGATGAGCGGCTGACCCAGCTGGAGGGCCAGGTCGCCCAGGCACGTTCGCAGGTGGAACAGCTCGACGCTCGCGCCATGCAGCTCGCTGGCGAGCTCTCCGAGGCCCACCGTCAGCTCCGTGAGGCGGAGCGGCCCACGTACTCGGGACTGGGCTCGCGGATCGAGCACCTGCTCCGGTCAGCGGAGGAGCAGTCCTCCGACGTCGTCGCACAGGCGAACGCGCAGGCGGCCGATGCGCTGGCGCGGGCCAAGCTCGCCGCCGGCCAGATGAGGGCACGGGCGGAGAACGAGGTCGCCGAGCTGGTTGCCACGGCCCGCCGGGAGGCCGACGAGGTCAGGACGAGCGCATCGGCCGAGGCCGAGAGCACGCTCGCCGCCGCGCAGCGCCGCGCGGAGGAGCTCGTCGGATCCGCCGAGCGGGAGGCCGCGCGGATCTCGAGCGCGATCGCCACCGAGGAGAGCGAACGTCGCACCGGCCTGGAGCGCGAGCTCGGGACGCTCCGTGCGACCGCCGAACGCGAGACCACCGAGCTGCGGGTCGAGACCGAGCGCGCCGCCGCCGAGCTGCGCGGCTCCACCGAGGCCGAGACGGTCCGCATGCGCGAGGAGGCCGACCGGTACGCCCAGGACCTGCGGGCCGCCGCCGACGCCGAGACCACCGAGCTGCGCCGCCGTGCAGAGACAGAGACCGCCGCCCAGCGCTCGGAGGCCGAGGAGTATGCGGCAGCGCTACGCACCGGCGCCGAGACCGAGACCTCCGAGCTGAGGCGGCGGACCGAGACCGAGGTCGCCGCGCTGCGCGCCCAGGCCACCGAGTACGCGGACACGACCCGGGCCGCGGCGGAACGCGATGCGCGCGAGACCCAGGCTCGCGCGGAGACCGAGGTCACCGCCCTGCGCGCCGAGGCGGACCAGTACGCCGGGTTCGTCCGGGCGACCGCCGACCGTGAGGTCGCCGAGCTGCGCTCGGCCGTCGCGGAGGAGATCGCGGCCCAGCGCGCGGAGGCAGCCCAGGAGGTCGCCGCCCAGCGAGGAGAGGCCGAGCAGTACGCCTCGGAGCTACGCAGCGCCGCCGATCGGGACACCACGGAGCTGCGCGAGACGACCGAGCGGGACGCCGCCCACCTGCGCGAGACGACCGAGCGCGAGACGACCGAGCTGCGCGAACGCACCGAGCGCGAGGCCGCCGAGCTGCGCGCCCGCGCGGAGCAGGAGTCCAACGAGCTGCGCGACCGCACCCGCCTCGACGTCGAACGGTTCATCACCGAGGCACGCCGCCGCGCCGCGGAGCTGACCTCGGAGGCCAAGTCCGAGGCGGACGCCATGTCCGAGCAGGCCCGCACCGCGCTCGCGGACGCCGAGGTCGAGGTCGCCCAGCGCCGAGAGGCCGCGGAACGCGCGGACTCCGAGCGCCACGAGCAGGCCCGTCAGGAGACCGAACGCCTGGTCTCCGACGCCGAGGCCCACGCCGCCGAGGCGGAGCAGCGGGTCGCGAACGCCCTGGAGCAGGCCGAGAAGGTGCGCCAGGACGCCGCCGCACATGCGAAGGACCTCGTGGCCAACGCCCGCCGCAACGCCGACCGGGTGGTCGCCGAGGCGCGGGAGCACGCCGAGAAGACCCTGTCGGAGGCGATGACCGAGGCCGAGCGCGAGCGCACGACCGCCCAGCGCCAGGTCGAGGACCTCAACCGCCAGCGCGAGGCGATCACCAGCTACCTGGACGAGCTGCGGAGCCTGCTCTCCCACGACCCGGCCCCGTCGCCGGCGGTCCTCCAGTCCCAGGCGGTCCTGGAGCGTGCCCACGACGCCGAGGCCCGGTTCGTTGCCGCGGGCGGGGACCAGCCGGTGCAGGTCGAGGCGCAGGACGTCGAGGAGGACACGGCCCCCGCCGACGAGGCGGAGGCCACTGGCGAGACGGAGGACCAGGACGCCTCGGTCGAGTCGGAAGCGGTCGGGACCGAGCAGACTGAGACCGAGCCGACTGAGACCGAGCCGACCGACGCCGAGGCGACCGAGACCGAGGCGACCGACGCTGAGCCGACCGAGGCCGAAGCCGTCGAGGCCGAGGCGAAGGACGCGGAGGCGACGGGCGCCGAGGGGGCGGAGGAGCCGAGCGACGACTTCGTGCCCGCCGATGCGTCGCCGGACCGCCCGAAGCGCCAGCGATGAGCCACGAGCCAGGTCTGCCCGGATGAGCTCCGCGGACGACGGACGCGCCTGGCGCGACCATCGCACCGAGGCGGCGGCCACGCACGCCAAGGAGCTCGGCCGCCGCAGGCAGGTCGAAGCGGCTCAGGCCCGAGTCCTCATCGCAGAGTTCGTGCGACAAGCCGACGCACGCGGGATCCGGCCGGTGCGGCTGCGCGCGCGCAGCTACGACGGCAAGAGCCGGTACCGCACGGCCACCAGCGGCTGGTACCTGCGGCGCAACCAGTCGGTGGCGGTCGGAACCGACGGGGCGTTCTACCTGCTCACCGTCCCCGGGAGCCTCCGGTCTCGGTTGCTCGGGGCCCAGCTCGAGCCGAGCGATCCCCCGCTCATCCTGGGCAAGGGGGCACGGGACGGCGAGTCCATCGACCTGGCCGATGCCCTGGCCATCGCGCTCGGCGACGCCGAGCGCCGCACCTGACCTCGGCTCGTCCGATCAGGCGCCGGCTCGGCGCAGCAGCCGGGCCAGTGCCGAGGCGACCGGCTCGGGGCTCTCGTTGCCCGTCATGTGACCCGAGCGAGGGACCACGACCAGCTCCACGTCGGTGAGCAGGTCGGCCATCTGACGGGCGACGGCCACCGGGGCCAGCTCGTCCTCGTCTCCGACGATCACGACCGCTGGCCCCGCATAGCCCGCCAGGACCGCGCTGCGGTCGGGCCGAGCCGCCATCGCCCGCTGCGCCCAGGCCACCGCCTGCGGACCCTGATCCCGGATCCAGCCCTCGATCCGCTCCACTAGGTCGGGCCGAGCCACCCGGTTCGTGGCGCCCAGCACCGACGTGCGCATGCCGAAGACGGCGTCCACCCGTTGCTCGGCCAGCACCGCATCGGCCACCGACAACCGCTTGGCGCGCGCCTCCTCGTCGTCGGCCGTCGCCCGCGTGTCGAGCAGCCCAAGGCCCGCGACGAGCTGGGGGTGGCGTTCGACCATGGACATGGCCACGTAGCCACCCATGGACAGGCCGGCCACCGCCGCTCGCCCGATCCCGGCGTGCACCAGCGCGGCCGCCACCCCGTCCCCCATCACGTCGATCGAGGGCACGGCCGGATCGGCTCCCACGGTCTTGGCCACGTCGGGCCCCGACGGCGAGGTGCCGAACCCGGGGAGGTCCGGGGCGAGCACCGTGCGGTCCCCGGCGATCAGGTCGGTGACGTCCAGCCACATCCGGTGGTCGACCGGGAACGCGTGCAGCAGGACCAGGGGAAGCGTCCCGGGCGAGCCCCGTCGCAGGGTGTGCAGCCGCGGCATCCCATCCGTCGTCATCGGTCCTCCTGCGGGTCGGCCGGGGCGCCGCCCGGTTGGGTGTGATCCAGCTCGTCGTCGTCGGGCGTCTCCTGCCCGGCTATGCTCATCGGTCCCGCCCAGGTGGTGGGGAGCGGCCCCTCGCCCAGCACGTGGGCCACGATCTCGTCGAGCACCCGCCGAACCGCGGCCTCCCCCACCCACAGGTGCCGGCCATCCGCCACCTCGATCACTTCGGCCTGGCGGACGGCGGCGAAGCGTTCCCGGGCCTCGTCCGGGCCGAGGAACGGGTCCAGCTCGGGCACCAGCACCACCAGCGGCTTGCCGAACTCGTTCCACGCCGCGAGGTCGGCCTCGGTGGCCCGGTGCAGGGGCGGTGAGAGCAGGATCGCGCCCTCGATCGCGGGGTCGGCCCCGTGCATCAGCGCCAGCTCGGTCCCGAACGACCACCCGACCAGCCACCTGTGCGGCAGGTCGTGGAACTCGGCGTACTCGATCGCCGCGACCACGTCGTAGTGCTCTCCCTCGCCCCCGTCGAAGCGCCCCTCGCTCCGACCGCGCGGGCTGACGGTGCCGCGCGTGTTGAAGCGCAGGACCGCCAGGTCGGCCAGCGCCGGCAGCCGCCACGACGCCTTGCGCAGCACATGGGAGTCCATGAAACCGCCGTGGGTGGGCAACGGGTGCAGCGTGATCAGGGTGGCGCGCGGTTCGCGCTCGGCCGGCAGCGCCAGCTCACCGACGAGGGTGAGCCCGTCGCCCGTGTGCAGCTCGATGTCCTCCCGGCGGGCGGGGAGCACGCTCAAGGCACGGATCTCGACGGGTTCCGGTTCCGCGCCCGACGCCGGCTCGCTGCTCATCACCGCGAGCCTATCGGCGCTCGGCGCTGGACGGAGGTCGAGTCACCGACGCCGTCCGCGCCAGCAACCGCCGTGCCAGTGCCGACGGTCGGCCACCGCGGACTCCGGTCCGAGCAGCGAGTCCGTGCGCCAGGCCACGACGTGCGCCGTTCCGGCCGGGATCTCCTGCTGGCATCCGGGGCAGCGGTAGGCCTTCGTTCCGGTGACCGACCGCACCGACCACTGACCGTCGGCGGAGCCCTCCGACCACTGACCGGACCGCGCCCGCTCGACGTCGAGCTCGGGGTGCTCGCCACCCCACGGACGCTTGCCCGACCTCCGACTCGACGGCATGACCCCATTGTCCGCCGAGCGGTCGGGGGAGAGCCAGCCACGCGCGGGGCTCAGCTCGCGCGGCGGGCCGCCGCGGGCTCCGGCAGGGTCCCCGTGCGGAGCAGATCGCGGTACCAGTAGGCCGAGTCCTTCCAGATGCGGTCGAGGGATCCGGGCTCGACCCGGAGCACTCCGAACCGCCGGTTGAAGCCGTAGGCCCACTCGAAGTTGTCCATCAACGACCAGACGAAGTACCCGCGCACGTCCGCACCGGCGTCCATGGCCTGCCCGACGGCGTCGATGTGCCGGTAGAGGTAGTCCACCCGGTCGTCGTCGTGGACCCGGCCGTCCGCGGAGACGGTGTCGGCGAACGCGGCCCCGTTCTCGGTGATCATGACCGGGGTGTGGGGGAAACGGTCGTGCAGACCCACGAGCAGCTCCGTGAGCCCGCTCGGGTCGATGTTCCAGCCCATCTCGGTGTGCGGACCGGGCTGCGGAAGGAACTCGACGTCGTCGGCCCCGATCCACGCGGACGCCGTGGAGGAGCCGTGACCGTCGGCCATCACCCGTTCGTGGTCCGGGCGGTACCGCCGGACCCGCTGGGTGGAGTAGTAGTTCACGCCGAGCACGTCCAGGCCGGAGTGGATCGTGGCCAGGTCGCCCTCGTGCACGAACGACCAGTCGGTGAGCTTGGCCGTGTCGGCGAGCAGGTCCTCCGGGTAGCGACCCGCCAAGACGGGATCCAGGAAGGCCCGGTTGGCGAGGGCATCGATCTTGCGCGCCGCATCGAGGTCCGCCGGGGACTCGGGGTCGTCCGGACGCGCCACGTGCAGGTTCAGGGTCAGGGAGAGCGTCCCGGCATCCCCCAGCAGCCCGCGGACCGCCTGGGCACCCAGGCCGTGGGCCAGGTTCAGGTGGTGCACGGCCTTCAGGGCTTCGACGCCGTCCGTGCGGCCGGGTGCGTGCACCCCCGAGCCGTAGCCCAGGTAGGCCGAGCACCACGGCTCGTTGAGGGTGGTCCAGACGGTGACCCGGTCGCGGTAGGCCTCGACGACGGCGGCCGCGTAGTCGCCGAAGCGCAGCGCGGTGTCCCGCGCGGGCCAGCCGCCGCGGTCCTCCAGCGCCTGCGGCAGGTCCCAGTGGTACATCGTGGCCACGGGCGCGATCCCGGCCGCCAGCAGGTCGTCGATCAGCCGTGAGTAGAAGTCGACGCCCTTGAGGTTCAGCCGTCCCGCCCCGTCCGGCTGGATCCGCGGCCACGCGATCGAGAACCGGTACGCACCCAGTCCGAGGTCCTTCATGTGCCCGATGTCCTCAGCTGTCCGGTGGTAGTGGTCGACCGCGACGTCGCCGGTGTGTCCGTCCCGGATCCGACCCGGCGTGGCGGCGTACGTGTCCCAGATTGAGGGCCCGCGCCCGTCCTCCCGGGCCGCCCCCTCGATCTGGTAGGAGGCGGTTGCGGCGCCCCACAGGAAGTCGGCGGGGAACGCCCTTGCGGCTGAGGTCGTCGTCATGGGTCACCATCATGGCGTGATCGAACCGATTCGACCAGCGCTGTCCATTCGGCCCTGGGACCCAGCGGCCCGGCTCGCTAGAAGAGGCGCGCCGTCACGTCGTCGGCGCCCCGCAACGCGTCGTAGTCCAGCACCAGGCAGGTGATCCCGCGATCGGCGGCGAGCACCCGCGCCTGCGGCCGGATCTCCTGGGCGGCGAACACCCCGCGGACCGGGGCCAGGTTCGGGTCTCGGTTGAGCAGCTCGAGGTAGCGGGTGAGCTGCTCGACGCCGTCGATGTCGCCCCGCCGCTTGATCTCCACCGCCACCGAAATTCCGGCAGGATCCCGGGCGAGGATGTCCACCGGCCCGATGGCAGTCGGGTACTCCCGGCGTACCAGGACGTGACCGGACCCCAGGACCTGGATCTGCTCGGCGAGCAGGGCCTGGAGGTGGGCCTCCACCCCGTCCTTGACCAGCCCGGGGTCGGTACCCAGCTCATGGGCCGAGTCGTGGAGAACCTCGTGCAGCTCGATCTCCAGGCGGTCGTCGGACTTGCTGTGCTGCACGCACCAGACCTCGGTGACCCCCCGGGCCAGGGCGTCGTCGTCGGGCGCATCGACGGTCAGCCGGCAGGGGGGGCTCATCCAGTTGAGCGGCTTGTACGAGCCGCCGTCGGCGTGGAGCAGCACGCTTCCGTCGGCCTTCACCACGATCAGCCGGGTGGCGGGCCCGAGGTGGGCGCTCAACCGGCCGGTGTACCGGGCCGTGCACCGCGCGACCACGAGTCGCACTAGCTCACCCGGCCGAGCGTCCGGGGGGCCGACTCCAGCCACGACACCAGACCGGCGCACGCCGGCGCCGACACGATCACGTCGAACGCCTCACCCCGATGGGCACAGTGCAGCAGCAGGAGCGGTCGGCCGGCGTCGTCGGACTGACCGAGCGGCTCGCGGGCCAGCAGGTCCAGGTCCGCGCGGGACCAGGTCAGGGCCGGGCGCGGCGCCAGCGAGATGGTGCTCCACCACATCAGGCGTCCCGTCCCGTACTGCGCGACGCCGGGACGCCAGGCGGTCTCAGGCGCACCCTCGAGGCGAAGGAGGCAGCTGAACGACGCCACCCGTCTGGACAGCGTGCGGGCGCGGGTCAGGAACAGTCCACCGAGTCCGCCGAAGATGCACAGCACCGCCGCGAGGGCGAGGACTGCGGGCAGCGGGTCCATCCGGGCTGCCTCAGCGCTCGTCCGAGCGGCCGGAGACGACGTCCGACGCCGAATGGACCACGACGGTCACGGTGTTCACGTCGACGGACAGGAAACCCGAGTCCACGCGGACGGACCGCACGGCCCCGTCGGCGGTGGTGATCCGGATGGTCCCCTCCCGGAGCACCGCGAGCAGCGGCGTATGGCCCGGCAGGATCCCGATGTCCCCCTCCGAGGCGGGCGCGCTCACCATGCTCGCCTCGCCCGACCAGACCCTGCGGTCGGCCGCGACCACGTCGACATCCAGGTGTGCCACGGTCGTCCTCCTCGATCGGATGGGTGCGGGGGTCGGTCAGCCGACTTCCTTGGTGATGCGGGCGTGGCTGCGTTCGAGGTCCTCCAGGCCACCGATGTTGAAGAACGCCTGCTCCGGGATGTGGTCGAACTCGCCGTCCGCGATCTTCCCGAAGGCCTCGATCGTCTCGGCGACAGGAACGGTCGACCCGACCACCCCGGTGAACTTCTCGGCCATGTAGGTGTTCTGGGAGAGGAACTGCTGGACGCGCCGGGCGCGGGACACGACGATCTGGTCCTCCTCGGAGAGCTCGTCGACGCCCATGATCGCGATGATGTCCTGGAGCTCCTTGTTGCGCTGCAGGATGGACTTCACCCGAGTGGCGGTCTGGTAGTGGTCCTCGCCGACGTAGCGCGGGTCGAGGATCCTCGAGCTCGACGTGAGCGGGTCCACCGCCGGGTACAGGCCCCGGGACGCGATCTCCCGGGACAGCTCGGTGGTGGCGTCCAGGTGGGCGAAGGTGGTCGCCGGCGCCGGGTCGGTGTAGTCGTCGGCCGGGACGTAGATCGCCTGCAACGAGGTGATCGAGTGCCCCTTGGTCGAGGTGATCCGCTCCTGGAGCTGGCCCATCTCCTCGGCGAGGTTGGGCTGGTAGCCCACCGCCGACGGCATCCGCCCGAGCAGGGTCGAGACCTCGGAGCCGGCCTGGGTGAACCGAAAGATGTTGTCGATGAAGAGCAGCACGTCCTGCTTCTTCACGTCCCGGAAGTACTCGGCCATCGTCAGCGCCGAGAGCGCGACCCGCAGCCGGGTGCCGGGTGGCTCGTCCATCTGGCCGAAGACGAGGGCGGTCTTGTCGAACACCCCGGCCTCCTCCATCTCCACGATCAGGTCGTTGCCCTCGCGGGTCCGCTCGCCCACGCCGGCGAACACCGACACTCCGCCGTGGTCCTGGGCGACGCGCTGGATCATCTCCTGGATCAGCACGGTCTTGCCGACGCCCGCCCCGCCGAAGAGGCCGATCTTGCCCCCCTGGACGTACGGGGTGAGCAGGTCGATGACCTTGATGCCGGTCTCGAACATCTGGGTCTTGGACTCCAGCTGGTCGAAGGGCGGCGGCTTGCGGTGGATCGGCCACCGCTCGGTGATCTCCAGGGTCTCGCCGGGCTTGAGGTTGAGCACCTCGCCGGTCACGTTGAACACGTGCCCCTTGGTGACGTCCCCCACCGGCACGCTGATCGATGACCCGGTGTCCGTCACGACCGCGCCGCGGACCAGACCATCGGTCGGCTTCAACGCGATCGCGCGCACCATCGAGTCACCGAGGTGCTGCGCGACCTCGAGCGTCATCGTGAAGCTGGTCTCGCCCTCGCCCTGCGCGGACAGGTCGACGTCGACCAGCAGCGCGTTGTAGATCTCGGGGATCGCGTCGGACGGGAACTCGATGTCCACGACCGGGCCGATGACTCGGGCGACCCGCCCCTTGGACGCCCTCTCGGTCCGCCGGTCGGTGCCTGGCGTGGTGGTGGTCATCTCTTGCCTCACTCTTTCCGGTGCTCCGGGTGTCGCTGTGCGGTGGGGTGATCAGCTGGATGCGGCCAGCGCGTCGGCGCCGGAGACGATCTCACTGATCTCCTGGGTGATCTCCGACTGACGAGCCTGGTTGGCAAGCCGCGTGTCGGAGCGGATGAGGTCCTCTGCGTTGTCGGTGGCGGTGTGCATCGCCTGCTGCCTGGCGGCGAGCTCGGACGCGGCCGCCTGGAGCAGGAAGTTGTGGATCCGGCTCTGCACGTACTGGGGAAGCAGGGCGTCGAGCACGACATCGGGGGACGGCTCGAAGTCGTAGAGCGGGATGGGCTCCTCCTCGCCCACCTCGGCGCCCGGGGCCTCGACGACCTCCAGCGGGAGCATCCGGATGATCCGGGGCGCCTGCGTGACCATGTTCACGAAGTGCGTGTAGACCACGTAGAGCTCCGAGACGCCGCCGTCCTCCGGCTCGGTGAGGAAGGCGTCGAGGAGGGTGCTCGCGATCTCGTGCGCGTCGTCGGTCGACGGCGAGTCGGAGAACCCGGTCCATGTGTGGGCCATCGGACGCCGGCGGAAGGTGTAGTACGAGACCCCCCGACGGCCCGTGACGTACAGCTCGATCTCCTTGCCCTCCTCGAGAAGCTGGGCGACGAGCCGCTCGCCCTCGCGCAGCACCGCCGCGGAGTAGGCCCCGGCCATCCCCCGGTCCGAGGTGACCAGCAGGACCGCGGCCCGCACGTCGTCCGGGCTCTCCCTGGTCAGCGGGTGGTCCACCTCGGCGTGGCTTGCCACCGCCGAGACGGCACGGGTCAGGGCGCGCGCGTACGGACTGGCCGCCGCGACCCGGTCACGGGCCCGGCCGATCCGGGATGCAGCGACCAGCTCCATCGCCCGGAAGATGGTCTTCAGCTTCTGGGTGGAGCGGATCCGCTCTCGGTAGAACCGTTGCTGACCTGCCATCAGCCTCTGCTCCGCTTGACGATCTTCTCCTGCTCCTCGGGGGCCGGTGGGCCCTCGACCTCCGCGAACTCCGGCTCGGCCTCGACATCCGCGACGAACCCGGACGCGAAGTCGTCGATGGCGGCATCCATCTCTGCCTCGGCCTCGGCGCTGAGCTCCCCCGTCTCGGTGATCGAGGTGAGCACCTGCGAGTGCCGCCGGAGGTGGTCCAGCATCTGCTGCTCGAACCGGCGCACCTCTGAGATGGCGACGTGGTCGAGCTTGCCGTGGGTGCCGGCCCAGATGGAGGCGACCTGCTCAGCCACCGGGTAGGGCGAGTACTGGGGCTGCTTGAGGAGCTCCATCAGCCGCGCGCCGCGGGTGAGCTGCTGGCGGGACGCCGCGTCCAGGTCGGAGGCGAACATCGCGAACGCCTCGAGGGACCGGAACTGCGCCAGGTCGATCTTCAGCGTGCCGGACACCTTCTTCATCGCCTTGACCTGGGCCGCACCACCGACGCGCGAGACCGAGATGCCGACGTCGACCGCCGGTCGCTGGTCCGCGTTGAAGAGGTCGGACTGGAGGAAGATCTGGCCGTCGGTGATCGAGATGACATTGGTCGGGATGTACGCCGACACGTCGTTGGCCTTGGTCTCGATCATCGGCAGGCCGGTCATCGAGCCGGCGCCCAGGTCGTCGCTCAGCTTCGCGCAGCGCTCGAGCAGCCGGGAGTGCAGGTAGAAGACGTCACCGGGGTAGGCCTCGCGGCCCGGGGGGCGCCGGAGCAGGAGCGAGACGGCGCGGTAGGCCTCGGCCTGCTTGGAGAGGTCGTCGAAGACGATCAGCACGTGCTTGCCGTCATACATCCAGTGCTGCCCGATGGCGGAACCGGTGTACGGGGCCAGGTACTTGAAGCCTGCGGGGTCCGAGGCGGGGGCAGCGACGATGGTCGTGTACTCCATCGCGCCGGCCTCCTCGAGCGCCCCGCGCACCGCAGCGATCGTCGATCCCTTCTGCCCGATCGCCACGTAGATGCAGCGCACCTGCTTGGCGGGGTCCCCGGTCGCCCAGTTGTCCTTCTGGTTGATGATCGTGTCGATCGCGATCGCGGTCTTGCCGGTCTGCCGGTCCCCGATGATCAGCTGACGCTGGCCACGCCCGATGGGGATCATCGAGTCGATCGCCTTGATCCCGGTCTGCAGCGGCTCGTGGACGCTCTTGCGGAACATCACGCCGGGCGCCTGCAGCTCGAGCGCCCGACGACCCTCGGTCGCCACCTCACCGAGCCCGTCGATCGGGGTGCCGAGCGGGTCGACCACCCGTCCCAGGTAGCCGTCCCCGATGGCCACGGACAGCACCTCGCCCGTCCGCCGGACCACCTGGCCCTCTTCGATCCCGGTGAACTCCCCGAGCACCACGACGCCGATCTCCCGCACGTCGAGGTTGAGCGCCAGGCCGAGCGTCCCGTCCTCGAACTCGACGAGCTCGTTGGCCATCACCCCGGGCAGGCCCTCGACCTGCGCGATGCCGTCCCCGGCGAGGGTCACCCGACCGACCTCCTCGCGGACGGCGCCCTGGGGTTCGTAGGACTTCACGAAACTGTCCAGGGCAGCCCGAATCTCCTCGGGCTTGATCGTCAGCTCAGCCATGTGCCTGTCTCTCCTGTCAGGGCGGGCACCATCGGTGCCCGTGTGTTGGGGCCACCGGCCCCGCCGTACATGTCCCGGCCCGATCAGCCGGCAAGCCTTCGTCGTGCGTCGTCCAGGCGGGCGGCGACGGTGGAGTCGACCACCTCCTGGCCGACCTGGATCCGCAGTCCTCCCAGAACGTCGGGGTCCAGCGAGATGTTGAGCTTCACCGCACGACCGTACGTCTGCTCGAGCATCCCGATGAGCCGCTCGGACTGGGCCGGCGAGAGCGGCGCGGCCACGGTGACCACCGCCACGAGCATCTCCCGGCGACGCGCGGCCAGCCTGCCGAGCCGCCCCAGCATCATGGTCATCGTGCGACCGCGGGGGGCCGCGGCCGCCCGCTCGACCAGCTGCAGGGTGGCGGGCTCGACCTTCCCCGCCAGGAGGTCACGGACCAGCGAGCTCCGCTGCTCCGGGTCGGCGCTCCGCTCGATCAGCGACCGGCGCAGCTCGCGCTGACCGACCAGCATCCGATCCAGGCGGAAGAGCTCGTCCTCGACCCTCTCCAGCGTGCCCGCCGACTGCGCCGCGGCGAGCGCGGCATCCGCTGCCACCTGCTCCAGGGCCTCGGTCAGGTCGGCCTCCGCAGACCACCGGACCCGGGCGAGGGCCGAGACCACCTCGACCACCCGGTCGTCCACCTTGCCGGCCAGCAGCTCGGCGACCAGGCGCGCCTTGGCGTCGGGTGAGCGGGACGGGTCGGTGACGGCGCGGCGCAGCGACCCCGAGGAGTCCAACGCGTCCACGACCGCGAACATCTGTGCGCCGAGCGTCGCGGCATCCGCGCCGGACTCTCGCAGCACCGGTTCGAAGTCGGACGCGACCCTCTCGAGGGACGCCGCACTCGTGGACCGCATCAGCCCTCCTTGCCCCCCGCCACACCGGTGGCCGCATCCTGCGCGGTCGCTCCCTCGAGCTCGTCGAGGAATCTGTCGATGATCCGGGACTGTCGCGCGGAGTCGGCCAGCGCCTCACCGACGATCCGGGACGCGAGCTCGGTGGCCAGCTCACCCACCTCGCCGCGCAAGGAGGTGCTCGCCTGCTGCCGCTCCGCCTCGATCTGCCGCTGGGCGTTCTCCAGGATCCGCGCCGCATCTGCGGACGCCTTGGCGCGCAGCTCGGCGACGATCTGCTCGCCCTCGGCCCGTGCGTCCTCGCGGATGCGCGCCGCCTCCCCGCGTGCCCCCGCCAGCTGGTGCTGGTACTCGGCGAGGGCGGCTGCGGCCTCCTCCTGAGCCCGCTCGGCCCGGGCCAGCCCGCCCTCGATCCGCGTGGTTCGCTCGTCGAGGATCCGGGTGAACACCGGCAGGACCTTGCGCCAGAAGACGAACCCGATGATCGCGATCGAGACCGCGGACCACAGGATGTCGTAGTCAGCCGGGAAGAGCACCGACCCGGTGGTCTCCTCCGCGGCGAGCAGGGCGCTGGTGATCAAAAGACGAACCCCGCGGCGAAGCCGATCAGGCCGAGGGCCTCGATCGCGGCCAGTGCGATGAACATGTTGGTGCGCAGCGCCCCGGCGACCTCAGGCTGGCGGGCCGTCGCCTCCTGGGTCTTGGCGACCATGATGCCCAGGCCGATCCCGGGGCCGAGCGCGGCCAGGCCATAGCCGATGGTTGCGATGTTGCCGACGATCTCCACGTCTCGGTTTCCTTCCGTCGTCGGCCCGGCGGGGTGCCGGACCGTGCACAGTGCTGGTCGTTCTTTCGGCGCGACGCAGGACGCGCGTCGAGGTCAGTGGGCCTCCTGGGACAGGTGGATGTAGACGGCGGTCAGCAGGGTGAAGATGTACGCCTGGAGGGCCGCGATGAAGATCTCGAACACGGTGAAGGCCACCCCGGCCGCGAGCGTCACCGCGCCGATGGCCTTGAGCCCGACCGCCGCCTCGAGGAACAGGTAGTGGGTGGCGGCGAACGTGAGCACGAGCAGCAGGTGCCCGGCGACCATGTTGACCAGAAGACGGATGGTCAGGGTGGCCGGCCGGAGGATGAAGGTCGAGATCAGCTCGATCGGCGTGAGGATGATGTAGACCGGCCACGGGACTCCGGCGGGGAACAACGAGCCGCGCATGAACCCGACCACGCCGTGGCTGCGGATCCCCGCGGTGATGAAGGCGACGTAGGCGACCGCTGCCATGACGAGCGGGAACCCGATCAGGGACGAGCCGGCGATGTTCAGCCCCGGGATCACGCCGGTGATGTTCATCGCAAGCACGCCGAAGAAGATGACCGTGAGCAGGGGCACGTGCGGACGGGCGTGCCGCTCGCCGAGGATCTCCTCGGCGATGTTGACCCGCACGAAGTCGAGTGCGATCTCAGCCACGTTCTGACCTCTGCCCGGCACGAGGCGCGCCGACCGCGCCGCGAGCAGGAACAGGGTGCAGAGCACGGCGGTGACCAGCAGGCGGATGAGCATGATCCGGTTCAGCTCGAAGACCGTGCCCTCGAACAGGATGGCCGGCGGGAAGAACTCGGCGATCGACGGGACGTGGAAACCGCCGTCCTCACCTGAGGCGGCGAGCAGCAGGTTCGACGCGACGGCGGACAGGAGCGCTCCCGGATCGTTGGTAGCACGGCCACCCTCGCGAGGGCACGCCGTCGGACCAGGCCAAGTGACGGATCGTGCGAAATCCTAACCCATCAAGCCTCCGGCGACGCGCCGCCGTCCGCCGCCCGGGCGGGCAGCGTCCCGCGGATCAGGGGGCCGGTGGAGGCGTGTCCGTCGTACCCGCGGCGCCTGGCCCGGGGGCCACGTAGGGCACTCGGCCCCGGGCGACCGCGCGGTAGTCGAGGGCGAGGGATCCGAGCACCCCGACGACGACCACGATGGAGAACGTGGGCCGGTGCACCAGGTCGGTTCCGCGCAGGGCGACGAAGGCGCCGATGAGGATCACGGCCTTGACCACCCAGGCAGCCAGGGCCACCGCACCGGCCCGGCCGAGCGGTGCGCCGGCCGTGAACAGCATGGTCGCAACCGTCGTCCCGGCGACGAGCAACGCGACCGCCGCACCGATCACCCCCGACCACACGCCGGGCGTCCCCGCGACCAGCCACCCCACCCCCGAGCCGACGGCCGCCAGCACCGCGGTGAAGGCGAGCACGTCGAGCAGCGCACGCCGGAAGACGTCGCGCACCGGGTCGTTCGGGGAGGGTGTCGACGTCATGCGCTGACCTCTTCTCGGTGGGCATCTCGGAGGGCGCGGCCACGCAGGGGTCCGAGCGTGAGGAGCACGGCGATGACGGCTCCCAGCGCGACCACCGCGACCACCCGGTCCGTCGGCCAGACCGCGAGGGCCGCCGCGCCGAGTGCGAAGAGGGCGGTCCACAGGTACATGATCACGACGGCCCGGCGGTGGGAGTGCCCGAGCTGGAGCAGGCGGTGATGCAGGTGGTGACGGTCGGGGTGGAACGGTGACTTGCCGGCGCCGAGCCGACGGATCACCGCGAGTCCCATGTCGAGCAGAGGGAGCACCAGGACCGCCACGGGGAGCACGATGGGCAGGAAGGCGGGGAACTGCTGGCGGGTGGTGACCGTTCCGGAGTCGAACTGCCCGGTCACCACGATGGCGGCGGCGGCGATGGTCAGCCCGATCACCATGGACCCGGAGTCGCCCATGAACACCCGAGCCGGGTGAAAGTTGTGCGGCAGGAAGCCGAGGCACGCCCCGATCAGGACGGCTAGCACGAGGCTGGCCACGTTGGAGTAGTCCGTCGCGCTCGTCTGCTGGGTGAGCAGGTAGGTGTAGATGAAGAAGCCGGTGCCCCCGATCGCGATCAGTCCGGCCGCGAGCCCGTCCAGCCCGTCCACGAAGTTCACCGCATTGATCGCGACCACCACGGTGAGCACCGTCGCGGCCAGGGAGAGGTTGCTGGACCCGATGGTGCGCCCCGCGATCGGCAGGGCGTAGAGCTGCACGTCGCCGAGCCAGACCAGCAGCCCCGCCGCGAGCACCTGTCCGGTGAGCTTCGTCACCCAGTCGAGCTCCCAGATGTCGTCGGCCGCCCCGAGCAGGCCGACCAGCGTGGCCGCCCCGAGGATCGCCCAGGCGGTCGGAGCGACGAACACGCCCTCGAGGAACGGCATCTGTGCCGCGAGCACCATGGCGACGGCCATGCCGAGGAGCATCGCCACGCCGCCGAGCCGTGGGATCGGCGTGGCGTGCACGTCGCGGTCGCGCACCGCGGTGATCGCCCCGGTGCGCAAAGCGAGCCAGCGGGCCAACGGTGTGGTCAGGTAGGTGACCGCTGCGGCCACGAGCATGGCGAGCAGATAGACCCTCACGGGGCCGGCTCCTCGACGTCGGCGACCTCGCGCAGCGCCGCGAGACCGACCGCGCCCGCGCGGACGAGGGTGAGCCGGTCTGCCGTCGCGTCGACGATGCTGGACGCGACGCCCCCCGGTGCGGGGCCGCCGTCGAGGTAGACCGGACCCGGACCGAGCTGCTCCGCCGCCTCGCTCGCCGTCAGGGCCGCGGGACGGCCGGTGAGGTTGGCACTGGAGACGGCGAGCGGGCCGGTCCGGCGCAGCAGCGCGAGCGCCGCAGGATGGTCCGGCATCCGCACGGCGACCGTCCCCTTGGTCTCGCCGAGGTCCCAGGCGAGCGACGGCTGGGCCCGCAGGATCACGGTGAGCCCGCCGGGCCAGAATGCCCCGACCAGGGCCCGGGCGGCCTCGGGCACGTCATCGCACAGACCGTCGATCGTGCGAGTGTCGGCGACGAGCACCGGGGGCGGCATCTGACGACCGCGTCCCTTCGCTGCCAGGAGCGCGGCGACCGCTGCGGGCGCGAACGCGTCGGCCCCGATCCCGTACACGGTGTCCGTCGGGAGCACCACGAGTCCGCCCCGGGCGAGCACGTTGACGGCTTCGTCCAGACTCGGACCCCAGGTGGCCGGGTCCGTGCAATCGAGGATCACGGAGGCCGAGTCTGTCACGCGCGGGCCACCCCTGTTGCGGTCTCCGGTCGGCGCGCCACGACCATCCGGGGACGTCCGGTGAGGTCCGGAAGGGTCTCCACCTCGGTGAAGCCGCGCTCGGTGACCAACCCGCGCACCGCCTCGCCCTGCCCCTCCCCGTGCTCCATCACGAACAGGCCACCCGCGCGGAGCAGACGGGCCGCGGTGCCGACGACGCCGCGGGGCACCTCGAGACCATCGGCGCCGCCTCCGTACAGGGCGAGGTCGGGGTCGTGGTCGCGCACCTCGGGCTCCATCGGGACCGCGTCGGGCGGGATGTACGGGGGGTTGGCCACGACGACGTCGACCTGCCCGTTCAGATCGGCCAAGGCGTCGTCGGCCGTGGCGTCGGCTGCCTCGATCCGCAGCTCCGCCCCGCACGCCGCGGCGTTGGTCACGGCGAGGGCGACCGCCGCGGGTGCGAGGTCGACGGCGGTCACCCTTGTCCGCGGGACCTCGAGCGCCACGGACAGGGCGATCCCGCCGGCCCCGCAGCACAGGTCGACCACGACCGGGGCGACGCCGCGGTCCGCGAGCCTCTGCGCCTCGTCCACGGCGACCTGGGCGACCAGCTCGGTCTCGGGACGCGGGACAAAGACCCCTGGGAGCACCTGAAGCCGCAGGTGCCGGAACCCGGTGGTGCCCACGATGTGCTGCAGCGGCTCCCGCGAGCATCTGCGGTCCACCAGATCCGCGAACCGGGCGGTGAACGACGCGGGGACCACCTGGAGCGTGTGGATCTGGGAGACGCCGAGGACGTGGGCGGCCAGGGCGCGCGCGTCATGGTCCGGCGAGGGTACCCCCGCATCGGCGAGCATCCGACCGGCGGCGCGGACGAGCTGGCCGAGATCCGTGCTCACCGGACGCTCACCCGACCGGGCCCCCCTCGGCCAGCCGCGCCGCCTCGTCCGCCCGGATCGCCGAGTCGATCACCGGACCGAGGTCGCCGTCGAGCACCTGGTCCAGCCGGTGCGCCTTGTACCCGGTGCGGTGGTCGGCGATGCGGTTCTCCGGGAAGTTGTAGGTGCGGATCCGCTCGGACCGGTCGACCGTGCGTACCTGCGACCGGCGCAGCTCCGACGCCGCGGATGCGGCCTCCTCCTGCTGTGCGGCGAGCAGCCGGGCGCGCAGGATCCGTAGCGCCTGCTCCTTGTTCTGCAGCTGGGACTTCTCGTTCTGGCAGGACACCACCAGGCCGCTCAGCAGGTGGGTGATCCGCACGGCGGAGTCCGTGGTGTTCACCGACTGGCCCCCCGGCCCGGACGACCGGTACACGTCGATGCGCAGGTCGGCCGGGTCGATCTCGACCTCGGCCGGGTCGTCGACCTCCGGCAGCGCGACCACACCGGCGGCCGAGGTGTGGATCCGCCCCTGCGACTCCGTCACGGGCACGCGCTGCACCCGATGCACGCCGCCCTCGTACTTCAGGTGCGCCCACACGCCGTCCCCCGGGTCGGCCGGGACGGACCGGGCCCGGACCGAGAGCGTCACGTCCTTGAACCCGCCGAGGTCGGACCCGGTGGCCTCGAGCACCTCGGTCAGCCAGCCCATCCGCTCGGCGTACCGGGTGTACATCCGGAGCAGGTCGCCGGCGAAGAGCGCCGACTCCTCGCCACCCTCCCCGGCCTTGATCTGCAGGATCACGTCGCGTGCGTCGTCGGGGTCGCGCGGCAGCAGAACCTCACGCAGCGCCTGCGCAGCTCGATCGGCCGCATCCCGGAGCGCGGGCAGCTCGGCGGCGATCCCGGGGTCCTGAGCCATCTCGGCGGCGGCGCCGGCGTCGTCGGCGGCTGCACGCCACGCCCCGTACGCCGCCGCCACCCGGTTGAGGGCGGCGTATCGCCGACCCAGCGCTCGGGCGCGGGCGGGATCCGCGTGGACCGCGGGGTCGCCAAGGGCTTCCTCGATCGTCGCATGCTCAGCGAGCATCGCCTCGACTGCTGCGAACTGCTCGCTCATCGACTCCCTCTCATACCGGCGGCCGAGTGATCGGCACTGCGACGGGCAGGGTGGGAGCGCTACTTCGCGGCGTCGTCGGCCTTCTTGCCGTACCGCGCCTGGAAGCGGGCGACCCGACCACCGGTGTCGAGGATCTTCTGCTTGCCGGTGTAGAACGGGTGGCAGTTGCTGCAGACGTCGGAGTGGATCTGGCCGGACGTGGCGGTGCTGCGGGTGACGAACGTGTTCCCGCAGGTGCACGTCACTGTCGTCGGCACGTAGGCCGGGTGGATGTCCTTCTTCACGGATCTCTCCTCATCGATGCGCTCACCGGGTCGCAGGTCGGCAACCTGCGTGAACCGGCGGGCCAGACGGACAGTCTGCCAGAGCGGTGGGGTACCGGACGACGCCGATGGTCCGGTGGGTCTCAGTTGTCCCCGTGCCCGGGGGCGGTCGGGGTGGTCTTCTGCACCTGGAGCAGGAACTCCACGTTGGACTTGGTGTCCCGGAGCTTCGACAGCAGGAGCTCGATCGCCTGCTGCTGGTCCAGTGCGCTCATCACGCGGCGCAGGGTCCAGTTGATCTTCAGCTCGTCCGGCGGGATAAGGATCTCCTCGCGACGGGTGCCGGAGGCATCCACGTCGACGGCCGGGAAGATCCGCTTGTCCGCCAGCATGCGGGAGAGCTTGAGCTCCATGTTCCCGGTGCCCTTGAACTCCTCGAAGATGACCTCGTCCGCCTTGGAGCCGGTCTCGACGAGCGCGGTCGCCAGGATGGTCAACGAACCACCCTCCTCGATGTTCCGCGCCGCGCCGAAGAACCGCTTCGGCGGGTAGAGCGCGCTGGAGTCGACACCACCGGACAGGATCCGGCCCGACGCCGGTGCGGCGATGTTGTAGGCCCGGCCCAGCCGGGTGATGGAGTCGAGCAGCACGACCACGTCCTGGCCCAGCTCGACGAGCCGCTTGGCGCGCTCGATGGCGAGCTCGGCCACGGTGGTGTGGTCATCCGCCGGTCGGTCGAAGGTGGAGGCGATGACCTCGCCCTTGACCGTGCGCTGCATGTCGGTCACCTCTTCGGGGCGCTCGTCGACGAGCACGACCATGAGGTGGACCTCGGGGTTGTTCGTGGTGATCGCGTTCGCGATCGCCTGGAGCACCAGGGTCTTCCCGGCCTTCGGCGGGGAGACGATCAACCCGCGCTGGCCCTTGCCGATGGGGGCGACCAAGTCGATCACCCGGGTGGTCATCAGGTTGGGCGCCGTCTCCAGCCGCAGGCGCACCTGCGGGTAGAGCGGGGTCAGCTTGCCGAACTCCGGCCGGTTGCGTGCCTCGTCGGGGGACGCCCCGTTGATCGTGTCGAGCCGCACCAGGGCGTTGACCTTGGAGTTGCGGCCCTGAGCCGGAGGCTCCCCCTCGCGGGGCTGCCGGACGGCGCCGGTCACGGCGTCGCCCTTGCGCAGGCCGTTCTTCTTCACCTGGTTCATCGAGACGTACACGTCGTTGTCCCCGGGCAGGTAGCCGGAGGTGCGCACGAAGGCGTAGTTGTCCTTGATGTCCAGGATCCCCGCGACCGGAAGCAGGACGTCGTCCTCGGTGACCTCGACCTCGTTCTCGTAGCCGGCCAGGTCGCCCTGCCCGCCGCGTGGACGCCGCTTGTTCCGGTCACGGTCGCGGTACCGACCACGACGACGCCGGCCGCCGGGCTGGTCGTCGTCGTCCCGGCTCGGCTGGCGCTGGGTGTCGTCCCGCTGACCACCGTCGCGCTGGGCGTCCCGCTGAGCGTCCCGCTGACCACCGTCCCCCTGGGCATCCCGCTGACCACCGTCGCGCTGGGCGTCGCGCTGCGAATCCCGCTGGGCGTCCCGCTGACCGCCGTCGCGCTGGGCGTCCCGCTGACCCTCGCGCTGCCGCTGGCCCTCGCGCTGCCGCTGGCCCTCGCGCTGCCGCGGACCCTCACGCTGGGAGTCCCGCTGCCCCTCGTCCGGCGGCGACCCAGCCGGGCGCTCGGCCCGGCGAGCGCCGTCGACCGTCACGGCTCGCGCCGCCTCGGCCGCACGCGCCGCCCGATCGTCGTTGGACTCACCGTGCTGCTCGCGGATGACGGAGCCCTGCCGGTTGTCGGCGTCGGAGGCGGCCTGCCGCTCGGCACGGTCCTCGTCGCCTCGCTGCCGGGCGTCAGCGTCGCGGTCCGGACGCTTGGTCCCGCCTCGGCGCTCCTTGATCGCGTCGATCAGGTCGCTCTTGCGCATCCCGGTCGTCCGCGCCACGCCCAGCTCGGCGGCGAGCGCCTGGAGCTCGGGCAGGCGCAGCGTGGAGAGCGCTCCGCTGCGAGCGGCGCTGCGAGCGGCGGACTGTGTGTCGCCGGCCGCAGCCTCGATGGTCTCTGTCACGAAGGATCCTTCCCCCTCGTCGGCGGCCGGACTCGGGTACAGGCCGCTTGGGTCAAGGTCCGGTTCATGTCCGGATCACTGTGGTGCCACTGGATCGATGTCGATCGCTCGATCATGGTGGTGGCTCGGTCCCCTCCGAACCGCAGGACCGCGCGTGCAGGGCAGACGCGATACCTACTCAGGGTTCCGGGGGATGCGCCAACGGTACCACCTCCACGACGGGTGCGCTCGATGCCGATCGGGCAGCAATCGGGGTGCGGGAGCACCTCCCGAACGGCGCACCGCACCCGGTCCCGGCTCCGGTTCAGAGCCGTTCTGCGACCGCCCCGTCGGCGATGCCCGGGGTGAGCACCGACCAGCCGCACCCGGCGCTGAGGATCTCCTCCCTGCCGCGAGCCCCCCGATCACCGTCCTGAGCCCGCTCGAGCACCAGGATGGAGGGACCCGCACCGGAGATCACGGCGGCCTGCCCGGCCGCCCGCAGGTCCTGGACCAGCTGCCACGTGCTCGGCATCACATCGGACCGGTACTGCTGGTGCAGGCGCTCCTCGGTCGCGGCGAAGAGCAGCTCGGGTCGATGACACAGCGCCTGGACGAGCAGCGCGGCCCGGCCCGCGGTGAAGGCGGCGTCCGGATGCGGCACCTTCGCCGGGAGCACCCCCCGCGCGGTGGACGTCGCACAGCGATGCTCCGGAACGAGCAGGACGGGCACGACGTCGGGGTGCAGCGGGAGCGCCGTGGCGTGCGGGCCGTCCGTGCCGGTCCACGAGATCGTCGCCCCGCCGAGGATCGCCGGCGCGGCGTTGTCGGGGTGCCCCTCGAACGCGGCGGCGAGCCGGAACGCGGCGGTGTTGTACAGGGCCTCCGGCTCGGCGATCAGCATCCGGACGGCGAGGATCCCGGCCACCACAGCGGCGGCGGACGACCCCATCCCCCGCCCGTGGGGGATCGTGTTGTGGCAGGTCAGGTGCAGCCCGACCTGCGGGGCACCGACGTCGTCCAGGGCGGCCCGGATGGCCCGCACCACCAGGTGGTCCTCCCCCGTGGGGAGCTCGCCGGCGCCCTCACCGGTCACCTCCACGGTGACCTCCGGGCTGCCGAGCGCCCGGATCTCGATCGTGTCGTAGTGAGCCAGCGCCAGGCCCATCGAGTCGAAACCCGGACCCAGGTTGGCGCTGGTCGCCGGCACCCGGACCCGTACATGGTCGCTTGCCAACCGCATCGTGCGTCTCCCTGTCCGGCGTCAGTCCAGCTCGAGTGCGGCGGCGATCGACATCACGTCGGGGGCGACCCGCGCCGGCTCCACCGGTGACCCGTCCGCCGTGCGCAGTGCCCACTGGGGGTCCTTGAGCCCGTGTCCCGTGACGGTGACGGTGATGCGTGCCCCGGCCGGGACCCGCCCGGCCTCGGCGAGCATGAGCAGGCCGGCGACCCCCGCCGCCGAGGCGGGCTCGACGAACACCCCGACCTTGGACGAGAGCAGCCGGTGGGCGGCCAGGATCTGGTCGTCCGTCACGGCCTCGATCAACCCGCCCGAGGAGTCCCGGGCCTCCAGGGCCTGTTCCCAGGACGCGGGGTTGCCGATCCGGATCGCCGTGGCGAGCGTCTCGGGCTCGGTGACCGGGTGGCCGAGGACGATCGGCGCGGACCCGGCGGCCTGAAACCCCCACATCGCGGGGGTGTGGGTCGCGACGCCCAGGGCCGCGTACTGCGTGAAGCCCCGCCAGTACGCCGTGATGTTGCCGGCGTTGCCCACGGGCAGCACGTGCACGTCCGGGGCGTCGCCGAGCGCGTCGACGATCTCGAAGGCGGCCGTCTTCTGTCCCTCGATGCGATCGGGGTTCACGGAGTTCACCAGCTCCACCGCGTGGGTCTCCGCGAGCTTCCGCGCGGCCACCAGGCAGTCGTCGAAGTTGCCGTCCACCTGAAGCAGCCGGGCACCGTGGGCCACCGCCTGGCTGAGCTTGCCCATCGCGATCTTGCCGTCCGGCACCAGCACCGCACAGACCATCCCGGCCGCGGTCGCGTACGCGGCGGCCGAGGCCGAGGTGTTTCCGGTGGACGCGCAGACCACCGTGTGGATCCCCCGGGCGGCCGCCGAGGAGATCGCCGTGGTCATGCCCCGGTCCTTGAAGGAGCCCGTGGGGTTCATCCCCTCGACCTTCAGGTACACGTCGGCGCCGGTGCGCTCGGAGAGCACCGGGGCCGGCACCAGGGGCGTGCCCCCTTCACCAAGGGTCACCACATGGGTGCGGACGTGGTCGGGCAGCAGATCTGCGTACTCGGCGATCACTCCGCGCCAGAGCTGTGCCACGGTCAGGCCCCTTCCACCCTCAGCACGGACAGCACCGACCGCACCACGTCCAGCTCGTCCAACGCCCGCACCGTCGCGGACAAGGCCTCGTCGCGGGCCGCATGCGTGCCGACCAGCAGATCGGCATGGTCGACCCCCGCCGTGGCCGCGCCTGCCTGCCGGACGGTCTCGATCGACACGTCATGGGTGGCGAACACCTGGGCGACCTGGGCGAGCACGCCGGGGCGGTCGAGGATCCGCAACCGGATCTGGTACCTGGTGACGGCCTGGTCGATGCCGAGCACCGGCAGGTCGGCGTACCGGGACTCCAGCGGGCCCTTGCCCCCGCGCACCCGGTGCCGGGCGACGGTGATGACGTCGCCGAGCACCGCGCTGGCGGTCGGGACGCCGCCCGCCCCGTGTCCGTAGAACATCAGCGCCCCGGCCGACTCCGCCTCGACGAAGACCGCGTTGTAGGCGCCCCGCACACCGGCCAGCGGATGGTCGAGCGGCACCAGTGCCGGGTGCACCCGCACGACGACGCCCGACCTCCCGGTCCCGTCGGCCGGAGTCCGTTCCGCGACGGCGAGGAGCTTGATGACGTGCCCCGTCTCCGCAGCCCAGGCGACGTCGTCGGGCGTGATCGCCGTGATGCCCTCCCGGTGCACGTCGGCGGTGCTCACGCGGGTGTGGAAGGCGAGCGAGGCGAGGATCGCGGCCTTGGCCGCGGCGTCGAAGCCCTCCACGTCCGCGGTGGGATCGGCCTCGGCGTAGCCCTTGGCCTGGGCCTGCTTGACCGCGAGGTCGAGCTCCTCGCCTGTGGTGGCCATCTGGTCCAGCACGTAGTTGGTGGTGCCGTTGACGATCCCGAGCACGCGGGTGATCCGGTCACCCGCCAGGGACTCACGCACCGGGCGGACCAACGGGATCGCCCCCGCGACGGCCGCCTCGAAGTACAGGTCCACCCCGGCGGCCTCCGCCGCGGCGTACAGCGTGGGGCCGTCCTTGCCGAGCAGCTCCTTGTTCGCGGTGACGACCGAGGCGCCGCCCGCCATCGCCTGCAGCAGGAAGGTGCGGGCCGGCTCGACCCCCCCGATCAGCTCGATCACTACGTCCGCACGCGCCATCAGGCCGACAACGTCCGTGGTGAGCAGGTTCCGGTCGATGATCGGGTCGCGCGGGGCGTCGAGGCTGCGCTCCCCGATGCCGACCAGCTCCACGGGCGCTCCGGCACGGGAGGCGAGCTCCTCGGCCTGCGTGATGAGCAGCCGGGCGACCTCCGTACCGACCACTCCACAGCCGAGCAGCGCGACGCGCACGGGGGTCTGGCTCACGTGGGCACCTCTTCGTCGTCGGATGGGCCGGTGATCACCACCGGGCGAGCACAAGGATAGGGGTGCCGGTGCGCGGGTCGGGCGGCCGTCCGGAGGGCGGTGCCGCTCAGGGAGCCTGCCGCCCGCCGAGGCCCGGCACCGAGCGCAGCGCCTCGACCACGCGATCGACGTCGTCCTCGTCGTTCCACAGGTGGAAGGAGATCCGCACGCCGCCTGCCCGGGAGGCGACCTGACACCCCGTCCGGCGCAGGGCGTCGGCGGCCGCGCCGCCGGCATCCGGCAGGGCGAGGACCGGCAGACCCACCGGCGGGCGTCCGAGGCCGGATCGCGCCAGGTCGGCGAGGGCGGCCCCGTGGCCGCGCACGAATCCCGCCACCTCGGGCCCCGCGTCGACGAAGAGCCCGGCGAAGAGCTCGACCGCGGCCGCTGTGCCCACCCACACCGGCCAGGCCGGGGAGGTGTCGAAGCGCCGGGCGTCCGCCGCGAGCTCCATGTCCGGCCCGTACACCGACGCCCAGGGCACCTGTCCCGCGTACCAACCGGCGTTCACCGGACGCAGCCTCCGGGCGGCGTCCGCGCCGATGGTCATGAACGCCGACCCTCGCGGTGAGCACAGCCACTTGTACGCGCCGGTGACCGTGACGTCGAGGCGCGCGGCGTCCACGGGGAGCCACCCGGCTGCCTGGGTCAGGTCGGCCACCACGAGGGTCCCCGCCGCCCGCGCGGCCGCCGACACCGCCTCGAGGTCCACGACCCTCCCGTCGGCCGACTGCACGAGCGAGAACGCGACGACGTCGACGCCGGGCCGCACGGCCTCGGACAGCCGATCCAGCGGGACGTGCTCGACCACGATCCCGCGGTCGCCGTGGACCATGAACGGGAAGGTGACGGAGGTGAACTCCCCCACCGGGACGACGACGCGCGCGCCGTCGGGCAGCCCGGCCGCCACCGCGCCCACGAGCGCCGAGACCTGCGACCCGATCGCCACCCGGCCGGGATCGACGGCGACCAGGCGCGCGAAGGCCGTCCTGGCGCGTGCGACCGCCCCGTCGTAGTCGGCGGGCCCGACGGCGCCGGTCCGCCACGCCTGGAGGTCCGCGGCCATCGCGGCCACGACCTCACGCGGTGGGAGCCCCATGGCCGCGACGTTGAGGTACCCGGGCACCGGGTCCCAGTGCGCCTGCACGGCTGCCCGGGCCGCCACCCCGCCGACGTCCGTCCGCCCGAGGGACATCAGCCGACGTCCAGCGCCAGGAGGTCGTCCTCGGTCTCCCGTCGCACGATCACGGTGGCGACCCCGTCCCGGACCGCCACCACCGGGGGCCGGGGCACGTGGTTGTAGTTCGAGGCCATCGAACGCCCGTAGGCCCCGGTGGCCGGCACGGCCAGCAGATCGCCGGACGTGATGTCGGCCGGAAGGTCCACGTCGTGCACGACGACGTCGCCGCTCTCGCAGTGCTTGCCCACCACCCGGGCTGGCACCACGTCCCGCGACCCGGGACGCGAGACCACGGCAGCGGTGTACCGGGCGCCGTAGAGGGCCGGACGCAGGTTGTCGCTCATCCCGCCGTCCACCGAGACGTACAGCCGGGTGCGGCCGGCGTCGACCGTCACCGGCTTCACCGTGCCGACCGTGTAGAGGGTCAGGGTCGTCGGTCCGACGATCGCGCGGCCGGGCTCCACCGAGAGCCGCGGCAGGGGCGTGCCGGTGGCCGCGCACACCTCTTCGACGACCCCCGCGACGTCCTTGGCGACGCGGAACGGGTCGAGCGGGACCTCGCCCGGGGTGTACGCGATCCCGAACCCGCCCCCGAGGTCCACCTCCGGAAGCAGGTGCCCGGTGGCCGCGACCAGCTCGGCACGCAGCTCGAGCACCCGGTGCGCCGCGAGCTCGAAGCCGGAGGGGTCGAGGATCTGCGACCCGATGTGGGAGTGCACCCCGATCAGGTCCAGCTCCGGGGTGTCGAGGACCGCCCGAAGTGCCTCCATCGCCTGGCCGCCGGCGATGGAGAGCCCGAACTTCTGGTCCTCGTGAGCCGTGGAGACGAACTCGTGACCACCGGCATGGACGCCGGTGGTGAGGCGGACCATCACCGGGGCACGCCGCCCGTCGCCCCTCGCGCGGACGGCGTCGGCGATCCGGCGCACCTCGTCTAGGGAGTCGATGACGATGCGCCCGACCCCGGCCTCCAGAGCCCGGGCGATCTCGTCATCGGACTTGTTGTTGCCGTGCAGGCCGATGTCGGCGCCGGGGACGCCCGCGCGCAGCGCCACGGCCAGCTCGCCACCCGTCGACGTGTCGATCCGCAGGCCCTCGTCATGCGCCCACCGGGCGACCGCCGTGCACAGGAACGCCTTGCCCGCGTAGTACACGTCGACCGGGGTCTCACCGAAGGCGCGGCTGAACGCCTCGACGAAGCCACGGGCACGGGACCGGAAGTCGCGCTCGTCGATGACGTACGCCGGGGTGCCGTGCCCGGCGGCCAGCGCGCGCAGGTCGACCCCCCCGACGCTCAGCGCGCCGTCGTCGGTGGTCCGGGCGCTTGCGGGCCACAGCTGGGGATCCCGCTCGCTCGCGGCGGGGGCGGTCACATCCGCTCCGGTGCGCTCACACCCAGCAGGGCGAGTCCGTTGGCGAGCACCTGGCGGGTCGCGTCGTTGAGCCAGAGCCGGGTGCGGTGGACGTCGCTCACCGGCTCGTCACCGAGCGGGATGACGCGTCGCTGGTCGTACCACTTGTGGTACGCGCCGGCGAGCTCCTCGAGGTAGCGGGCGACGCGGTGGGGCTCGCGCAGCTCGGCGGCCTGGGCCACCACCCGGCCGAACTCCCCGATCTTGGCGAGCAGGGTGGACTCCGAGACGTGGTCCAGCAGCCCCGGGGAGAACCCGTCCTCGCGACGGACCCCCAGCCCCTCGGCGTTTCGGGCCACGTTCGAGGTCCGGGCGTGGGCGTACTGGACGTAGAAGACCGGGTTGTCGTTGGTCCGGGACACGAGCAGGTCGAGGTCCAGGTCGATCATGGAGTCCACCGACGAGCGCGCGAGGGCGTACCTGGCCGCGTCGACGCCGACCGCGTCGACGAGGTCGTCGATCGTGACGACGGTCCCCGCGCGCTTGGACATCTTCACCGGTGCGCCGCCGGCCACCAGGTTCACCATCTGCCCGATGAGGATCTCGAGATGCACTCCGGGGGTGTCCCCGAAGGCCGCACACATCGCCATCATCCGACCGATGTAGCCGTGATGGTCCGCCCCCAGCATGATGATCACCCGGTCGAAGCCGCGCTCGCGCTTGTCGAGGTAGTACGCGAGGTCGCCCGCGATGTACGCGGCACTCCCGTCCGACTTGATGATCACCCGGTCCTTGTCGTCGCCGAACTCGGTGGTGCGCAGCCAGGTGGCGCCCTCCGCCTCGAAGACGTGCCCCAGCTCGCGCAACCGGGCGACGGCGTGCTCCACCGCACCGGACTCGTGCAGCGAGTCCTCGTGGAAGTACACGTCGAAGTCGACCCCGAAGCTGTGCAGCGTCGTCTTGATCTCGGCGAACATCAACCGCACGCCGCGGTCGGCGAAGACCGCCTCGGCCTGCGGGTCGGGGAGGTCTCGCGGGTCGGGCTCGCCGGCCGCGAGCGCCTGGGCGACGACGGTGCCCGCGATGTCGTCCACGTACTGCCCGCCGTACCCGTCCTCGGGCGCCTCCTGGCCGCGGGCACGGGCCAGCAGCGACCTGGCGAACCTGTCGATCTGCGCCCCTGCGTCGTTGAAGTAGTACTCCCTGGTCACGGAGGCTCCGCAGGCCTGGAGCATGCGCGCGAGCGAGTCGCCGACCGCGGCCCAGCGGCCGCCCCCGATGTGGATGGGCCCGGTCGGGTTGGCGGAGACGAACTCCAGGTTGATCCGTTCCCCGGCCAGCACCGTCGACGTCCCGTACGCCGCGCCGGCCTCGACGACGACCCGGGCGAGCCCGCCCGCGGCGGCGGTGTCGAGCGTGATGTTCAGGAACCCGGGACCGGCGACCTCGACCCGTGCCACACCGGGGACGTCGCCGAGCCGCTCGGCGAGCACCTCGGCGAGCACGCGCGGCTGCACCCCTGCCCTCTTGGCGAGCTGGAGCGCGATGTTGGTGGCCCAGTCCCCGTGCTCGCGTGATCGCGGTCGTTCGACGGTCACCGTCGCGGGCAGCTGCTCGGGCTCGACGAGGAGGATGCCGTCGGCGACGGCCGACACCAGGACGGCGCGCAGCGCCTGAGAGAGCTCAGCGGGGGTCACGGGTCCAGCGTATCGAGCGGTGGGCGATCGACTGACGGGGACTCGACCGACCGGAGAAGGCGGCGGGCCCCCCTCGATCGGGGTGTGTTCGTGACCCGATCGAGCGGCTCGCGGGACGATCGGGGTGCGCTCCGGGTCGCACAGGGTGTTGACTGCCTCTCAGCGAGGAGATGGGATGACTCGACGTACGAATCTGATCGACCAGGCCGTGGGTCGTCTGCGCCAACAGATCACCTCGGGCACGTGGCCCGTCGGCGCTCGGATCCCGGCCGAGCCGGAGCTCACCGAGCTGATCGGCGTCGGCCGCAACACGGTGCGCGAAGCCGTGCAGTCGCTGGTCCACGCCGGCATGCTCGAAAGGCGCCAGGGCTCGGGCACCTACGTGATCTCCGACTCCGAGCTGGGCACCGCCATGGGCCGGCAGATCGCCGGTGCGCACCAGCGTGACGTGCTCGAGGTGCGCCGCAGCCTTGAGGTCGAGGCCGCCCGGCTCGCGTCGCAACGGCGGACGGCGGCCCAGGTCGACGAGCTGCGCGAGCTGCGCGACCGACGGGCGGCCGCCTACGCGGGCGGCGACCTGGACACCATGGTCGAGGCGGATCTGGTGCTGCACCGCACCATCGCCGAGGCCGCGCAGAACCCGGTGCTGGTGACGCTCTACGAGACACTGCTGGACGCGATCACCGCGAACATCCGCTTCAACTTCACCCACCCCGTGGCCGACGACGACGCCCACCACGCCCTCGTCGAGGCGATCGCGGCCGGCGACACGATCGGCGCGATGCGCGAGATCGACGACTACCTGTCCACGTTCATCGGCGACGAGCCGGTCGGATGAGTCGCGCCGTGGCGCGCATGGGGCCAGCCGCGCCCCGGCTGGTAGTCTCGTGCTCCGCCCCTCGCCCGAGTAGCTCAGGGGATAGAGCGTCTGCCTCCGGAGCAGAAGGCCGCAGGTTCGATTCCTGTCTCGGGCACCACACCACACCACCGCACAGGCCCAACCCGCGCCGTCGTCCAGGTTCACCCATCTCGCCGCGCGCCGGGGAGCCTTCGCGCCGGGCATGACAACGGCCCCGCCGACCACCGGCGGGGCCGAGTCCTTGGGTCCTAGAGCTCGCCGTCCCGGGGGGCGGGGATGCCGGTGAGGAGGCTGCGCACCTCGGCCGCGCTGTAGCGCCGGTGCCCGCCCAGCGTCCTGATCGCCGAGAGCTTGCCGGCCTTCGCCCACCGGGTGACCGTCTTGGGGTCGACGCGGAACATGCTCGCCACCTCGGCAGGGGTGAGCAGCGCGCTGGCGGATTCGCGGGAAACCCTGGTGGGGGTCTGCTGGGACATCTGTACTCCCTTGTCGTTCGGTCTACCCGGCCGACCCCGTGGGTCCCGTGGTTTTGCGTCCTCACCTCGCGGTGAGTTTGCCCTTTTCGCTGACAAGGACACGGTGACACAAAAGCGGACATCCCACAACGGCCCCTGCGTGGGCCACCACAGATTTCACCCGTTTGCACTACGGGAGGGCGCCATGTCAAGTCATCCAACGAGCCGACACCGGAGCCCCCGTGTCCCCGAGAGGCGGCGTCCCGGAGCCCGACCTACCGTGGAACGACCAGACAGTGACACCCAACCGAGGAGGTCGGCATGGCCACCGTTGAGCAGTCGATCGAGGTCGACGTTCCCCTGAGCACGGCGTACAACCAGTGGACGCAGTTCGAGTCGTTCCCCCACTTCATGGGCGGCGTGGACGAGGTCCACCAGATCAACGACACGCTGACCCACTGGAAGACGTCGGTAGGCGGCGTGGACCGCGAGTTCGACGCCGAGATCACCGAGCAGCACCCCGACGAGCGCGTCGCCTGGCGGGCCGTCGACGGCAAGACCCACGCCGGCGTCGTGACCTTCCACCGACTCTCCGACTCCAGCACCAAGGTCATGGTGCAGATCGACTGGGAGACTGAGTCCCTGGCCGAGAAGGCGGGCGCCGCGGTCGGCGTGGACGACATGCAGGTCAAGAACGACCTGAGGAAGTTCAAGGAGTACATCGAGTCGCGCGGCGTCGAGACCGGCGGGTGGCGCGGCGACGTCTGACCCCGATCGCCGTGAGGGGCGCTCCACCACCGTGGGGCGCCCCTCGCGCGTCCGCGGTCGGTGACCGGCGGTACGGTGCGGCAATGGCCAGCGACTCCCCCGATCCTCGGGACCTGATCGATGCGGAGCAGCTCCGACGCCGCGGCAGCCTGAAGTGGACGGCCCTGCCCGACGTCGAGATCGCGGCGTGGGTCGCGGAGTCGGACTTCGGCACGGCCCCGGCGGTCACCGCAGCCGTGCGAGCCGCCGTGGACGGGGACGCCTTCGGCTACCTCCCCCCGGGCGAGCGGCGAGCGTTGGCCCGCGCCTGCTCGACCTGGTACTCCGACCGCTACGGCTTTCAGATCCCGCTCGACTGGATCCATCCGATCGGTGACGTGCGGGAGGGCCTGCGCATCGCGATCGACCGGTACTCACGCCCCGGCTCACCCGTCATCCTCCCCACCCCTGCCTACATGCCCTTCGTCACCGCACCCGGGGTGTGGGGGCGTGGCGTCATCCAGGTCCCCATGCCGGTCGACCCGACCGGCCGGTCGACCCTCGACCTCGACGCCCTGGACGGTGCCTTCCGAGCCGGCGGGAACCTGCTGGTGCTCACCAACCCGCACAACCCCACGGGCCGGGTGATGACCCGGCCCGAGCTTCTCGCCGTGGCGGACGTCGTCGAACGGAACTCCGGGCGGGTGTTCTCCGACGAGATCCACGCACCCGTGGTCTACCCGGGGGCCGTCCACGTGCCCTACGCCTCGATCTCCGAGGCCGCGGCCGCGCACACGGTCACGGCGACCTCGGCGTCCAAGGCCTGGAACATCGCGGGCCTGAAGTGCGCTCAGATGCTCCTGAGCAATCCCGACGACGCCGCCGCCTGGGCCCCGGACGACGTGCTGCTCACGGAGGGCGCCTCGACGATCGGCGTGATCGCCAACGCTGCCGCCTACGCCCGCGGGCGCGACTGGCTGGACGAGACGGTGGGGTACCTGGACGGCAACCGCGACGCCCTGCAGCAGGTGCTGACCGAGCGGGCACCTCTCATCGGCTACCGGCCACCCGAAGGGACCTACCTCGCCTGGCTCGACCTCCGCGCGGCCCTCGAGGCGCTCGGCGGCCCGTCAGGTCGGAACGACGGCACGACGACGTTCCCGGCCCTCGATGGCGAGGCCCGCCTGAGCCGCTGGATCCGACACCGCACAGGCGTCGCGGTGACGGACGGGGGCGACTGCGGCGAGGCGGGCGTGGGGTTCATCCGCCTCAACCTCGCGATGCCCCGACCGATGGTGGTCGAGGCAGGACGGCGACTCGCCGCCTGCCTCGACCCTCGGCGCTGATCCGTCAGCCCATACCGGCCTCCTCGCGCTCCCGGCCGGGAGTGATGGCCGCCTGCTTGCGCTCCCCTTGCTGGATCTCGATGCGACGCGGCTTGGCCTCCTCTGCGACCGGGATCGTCAGCGTCAGCACGCCGTCGGCGTAGCTCGCCTCGATCCGGTCGAGCGCGAGGCCGCGCCCGAGCGTGAGCTGGCGCACGTACGTGCCGGCGGCCCGCTCACGGGCCAGCCACTGCACGTCGGCGTCGTCGCGCGCCGTCCGCTGGGCCCTGATGGTCAGCGTCCGATCCTCGACGTTCACGTCGATGCTGCCGGGGTCGGCGCCCGGAAGGTCGACGTGCATCACGTAGTGGTCACCGCTGCGGAACAGGTCCATCGCCATGGAGGGCACCGTCGCCATCGATGCGTCACGCATCGTGCCGAGCATCTGGTCCATCCACCGCGCGGTGTCCCCGAACGGGTCGTAACGAGTAGCCACGCTCACCACCTCCTCCTCGGGGCGCCCCGGACCGCCCGGGGCGCAGCGTGTCCCGGCGCTGCTTCACGCCGGTGTGCTACACCTCTGTATTAGCACTCTCCACGTCCGAGTGCCAGCCCTCGCGGCGGGTCGAATCCGCCTTTGTACCGGCGCCGAAGGGGACTTAGGGCGCACGGATCCGCGCCGGCTCACGGATAGCGTCGAGATCGGGTCAAGGGCGATCCGACCATCGCAGGCCCGACGCTCAGGAGGACCCCGTGAGCACACGCGCACGATCCCGCAGTGCAGCCCAGACGAGTGCAGCCCAGACGACGGCGACCGACGTCGCGGTGGAGCACCCCTCCCCGATCGACTCCCTGGTGGCGGGCGCGAGCAAGGCGCTCGCCACCTACGCCTCCCTCACCCAGAGCGACGTGGACCACATCGTCAAGAAGGCGTCGGTCGCCGCCCTCAACAAGCACGGCGATCTCGCCCTGCAGGCCGTCGCCGAGACCGGCCGGGGGGTGTTCGAGGACAAGGCGGTGAAGAACATCTTCGCCTGCGAGCACGTCACCCACTCGATGGCCGAGCTGAAGACGGTCGGCATCATCGGCCGGGACGACCTGCACGGGATCGTCGAGATCGCCGAGCCGGTCGGCGTCATCTGCGGGGTCACCCCGGTGACCAACCCGACGTCGACCACCATCTTCAAGGCGCTCATCGCCCTGAAGACCCGCAACCCGATCGTCTTCGCCTTCCACCCGTCGGCGCAGGAGTGCTCCGTGGCCGCCGCCACGATCGTGCGCGACGCGGCCGTCGCCGCAGGCGCCCCCGAGAGCTGCATCCAATGGGTGAGCGAACCGTCCATCGCGGCCACCAACGAGCTGATGAACCACCCCGGCGTGGCGCTGATCCTGGCCACCGGCGGCAACGCCATGGTCAAGGCGGCGTACTCGTGCGGCAAGCCGGCCCTGGGCGTCGGGGCCGGGAACGTGCCCGCGTACATCACGGCGTCGGCCAAGCTCAAGCGGGCCGTCAACGACGTCGTGATGTCCAAGTCCTTCGACAACGGGATGGTCTGCGCCTCCGAGCAGGCAGCGATCCTGGACACCGAGATCTACGACGAGGCGTTCGCCGAGTTCACCCGGCTGCACGCCCACCGGTGCACGCCGGACGAGAAGGCGATGCTCGAGCGGCTCATCTTCGGGGTGGACGCGAACTCCAGCGGCTGCGCCGGTGCCCGACTGAATGCCGCGGTCGTGGGCCAGAGCCCGCAGTGGATCGCCGAGCAGGCCGGCTTCACGGTGCCCGACGACACCTCCATCCTGCTGGCCGAGGTCTCGGGGGTCGGACCGGCCGAGCCGCTCACCCGCGAGAAGCTGTGCCCGGTGCTCGCCGTCCTGCGCGCGGAGAGCACGGAGCACGGGATCCAGCTGGCCGAGCAGATGGTGGAGTTCGACGGCCTCGGTCACAGCGCCGCCATCCACACCGAGAACGCCCAGCTGGCCGAGGAGTTCGGCGGCCGGGTGAAGGCGGTCCGGGTGATCTGGAACTCCCCCGCGTCCCACGGTGGGATCGGCAACATCTACAACGCGTTCATCCCGTCGCTGACGCTCGGCTGCGGGTCGTACGGCGCCAACTCGGTGTCGAACAACATCTCGGCCGTGAACCTGGTGAACGTCAAGCGCATCGGCCGGCGCAACAACAACCTCCAGTGGTTCAAGGTGCCGGCGAAGACCTACTTCGAGCCGAACGCCATCCGGTACCTGGAGGACATGGCGGACATCACGCGGGTCACGATCGTCACCGACCCGACGATGACCCGTCTGGGGTTCGTCGACAAGGTGCTCGACGTGCTGGCCCGTCGCCCGAACAAGGTGGCCCTGCAGATCATCGACAGCGTGGAGATGGAGCCCTCCATCGCGACCGTCGACAAGGGCGCCGAGCTCATGCGCGAGTTCCGCCCGGACACGATCATCGCGCTCGGTGGCGGGTCGCCGATGGACGCCGCCAAGGTGATGTGGCTGCGCTACGAGCACCCCGACATCGTGTTCGCGGACATGCGGGAGAAGTTCTTCGACGTCCGCAAGCGGGCGTTCAAGTTCCCGACGCTGGGACGGCTCGCCAAGTTGGTCTGCATCCCGACCACCTCGGGCACCGGCGCGGAGGTCACCCCTTTCGCGGTGATCACGGACGAGAAGACCGGCATCAAGTACCCGCTGGCCGACTACGCCCTCACCCCGACCGTCGCGATCATCGACCCGGCGCTCACGGGCGAGATGCCCGCGTCACTCGCGGCCGACTCCGGCTTCGACGCGCTCACCCACGCGACGGAGGCGTACGTGTCCGTGTACGCCAACGACTTCACCGACGGCATGGCGCTGCACGCCATCCGGTTGATCTTCGCCAACCTCGAGGCCTCGGTGAACGGAGGCCCGGGGGCGGTCGAGGCACGGGAGAAGATGCACAACGCCGGGACCATCGCCGGGATGGCCTTCGGGAACGCGTTCCTCGGGATCGTGCATGCGATGGCACACACGATCGGGTCGACGTTCGACCTCGTGCACGGCCGCACGAACGCGACCCTGCTCCCCCACGTGATCCGGTACAACGGGACGGTTCCGACCAAGCTCACCAGCTGGCCCAAGTATGAGCACTACGTCGCCCCGGAGCGGTTCGCCGAGATCGCCACCATGCTCGGGCTCCCCGCCGCCACTCCAGCGCAGGCCGTCGAGTCCTACGCCCAGGCCGTCGAGAAGCTGCGTGACGCCGTCGGGATCCCGTCGTCGTTCGCCGCCCAGGGGGTGTCCGAGCAGGCCTTCCTCGGCAAGCTGGACGACCTGGCCATGCGCTCGTACGAGGACCAGTGCGCGCCCGCCAACCCGCGGATGCCGATGCTGGGCGACATGAAGGACCTCATGACCGCGGCGTACTACGGCACGTCGCTTCAGGACGTGCGCTCCGCGCGCACGGGCTCGGGCGCCGCGGTGGCGACCCAGGAAGCTGCCCTGGTGCCCTGACGCCATGGGGGTGTGCCCGCCCGGTCGCGCGGTCGGGCACACCCCCACCTCCGTCGGCCGCCCGAGTGCGGCTCGCCGTCCAGCGCGTGAGACTTGGACGACCCGACCAGGAGGACGGATGCAGATCACCGACCGGCACACGGAGCGTCCCACCGACCGGCACCCGGAGCGTCCGCGGCGGACGGCGGCGGCGATCCTTGCCCTCGTGAGCGCCCTGGCCCTGTCCGGATGTTCCGAAGACGACCTCGACGTCGACCTCGCGGAGGTGCGCCAGCAGCTCGAAGAGGGCGCAGAGGACGTCCGTCGATCCGCCGGCGACATCCGGAGCAGGATCGAGGAGACGGATCTGGACGACCAGACCCGCGGGGCCGTCGACGACGCGGTCGCGGCGGCGGAGCGGGCGATCGAGGACGCCGGCACAACGCTGGACGGCGCGTCCGACGACGTGGCCGCGGACGCCGAAGACGCCATGGACGAGGCCGCCGCCGGTCTCGACGACGCCCGGCAGCGCGTCGCGGATGCGGCGGCGGAGACCGACGGGGCCGTCCGGGAGGCCCTGGACCGGTTGGCCCAGGAGATCGACCGACTCATCGAGCGGGTCCGGGACGAATGAGACGGCCCGTGGCGCTAGCGTTACCGGAGTGATCACACAGCCGTCTCTCGATGCCCCGGCCCCGACCTCGGGCCACCAGTTCACGATCCGCCGTGGCGACCACGAGGCAACCGTCACCGACATCGGTGCCAAGGTGCGCCGCTACGCCGTCGGCGGCCGCGACGTCTTCACCCCGTACGGGGAGGACGAGCCGGCGCCCGCCGGCCACGGGGCCGTCCTGATGCCCTGGCCGAACCGGATCACCGACGGACGCTACGAGCTGGACGGGACGACCTACCAGCTCGACATCAGCGAACCGCCGACCCACACCGCACTGCACGGCCTCGCGATGTGGCAGCGCTGGCAGGTCGCGGCCGTCGACGACCAGGACCACGCGGACGATGCGGCCGTGACGCTCGAGCTGCGTCTCTCGCCGAGCACCGGGTACCCGTTCGACCTCCACCTGGTCGTCACCTACCGGCTCTCGGAGAGGGGCCTGCACGTCCGGGCGCGCGCCACGAACCTCGGTGAGGGTACGGCGCCCTACGGCGTGGGGTTCCACCCCTGGCTCTCCCCGGGTGCGGCATCGCTCGACGAGTGCACGATCCGTCTCGACGCGAGCACGCGGGTGCGGGTCGACGACCGCCTCCTCCCGGTGGGCACCGAGCCGGTCTCCGGCTCCTACGACCTGCGGACCCCGCAGTCCGCGCGTGGCCTGGACCTGGACGACGCCTACCTGGACGTGCTCCGGGACGACGACGGCCTGTCGTGGATGATGCTCGCCGCGCCGGACGGCCGCACGGCCGCCGTGTGGATGGACGACTCGATGGACACCTGGCAGGTGTGCACCGGCAACAGCATCGCGCCGGTCCGCTGCCGCCGCACCGGCCTCGCCGCCGAGCCGATGAGCTGCATCGCCGACGCCTTCCGCACGGGGGATCGCCTGGTGCACCTGGCGCCCGGGCAGACCCATGAGGTGACCTGGGGCGCCACGCTTCTCTGAGGTCTGGCGCGAGCCCGCTGCGACGCGGGCGACGTCAGTGCGGACGCCGGTCTACCGGGTCAGTCCCGGGACCAGTCGGTTCCCATCTGGACCGTCCCCGGCACGTACTCCCAGTGCCACGGCTCGTAGGGGCCGGAGCCGCCGCGCTGCGCCCAGGGCGGGTTCTCCCAGCCGTACACGGGTGCGTTGTCGAACAGCCACCCGATCACCGCGCTCGAGCGCGTCTCGGCGCTGCAGAGGTCGATCGCCAGGCCCCACCCGTGGTTGGACGTCCCGGGGGTCGCCGCGAGGCCACCGCGCAGGGCCGCCACCCGACGCTGGGCGCCGAGCGAACGGTAGGAGTCGGTGATGCACAGGTCGCGACCGAAGGCCACCCTGAAGTTCTCGTGCAGCCCGGCGAGGGCCACCGCCGCGTCACCGCGGAGCATGTTGCTGCCGTCCCACAGCGTGCACATGTCGGACTCGGGGATCTGCCCGTTGGACGAACCGACCCGTGCCTCGCCGTCGCAGTCAGGCAAGGGACTGCGTTCCAGGGAGCGGCTGGGGGTGTCGGACACCCGCTCGGCCTCGGGTGCGGCCGCCAGCAGCGAGGTGGGGGTCTCCAGCAGGACCGAGCCGGAGAGGACCTCGTGAGCCGACGGGTAGCCGTTCGCGATCACGACGTCGGCGGCCGCCGGGCCGGGGGCCACGGCGTCGAGGACGGGCACGGCGATGGTCGCAGCGGCCAGTGCCACCAGGACCGCCGCCCGGGGCAGCCAGGCCGGGAGCGTGGGCGCCGGGGCGACGGCGCGCGGCGCCCGCCCGCGCAGCTCGCGCCGAGAGGTCACCGAGGGCACCGGTGTCTGCGACCGGCCAGACTCCACATACCCTCCGAACACATGTCAAGGACTGAACTCTCCCGAGGGAGGGTACCCCCGCGGGGGCTGCCGCGGGGCGCCACTGACCCGTCAGACGGATCACGTGGTAACGGAACCATAACGGCTCGTGCTCCGTGAGCCAAGCCTCTCCCCGCTCGCGTGACCGATCACACAGGAGGACACTGCAGGTCCGCTCCGCGGCGTCACCGCCCCTGGCGGCGCTGCATCGCGTCCCTGACCTCACCCACGAGCTCCTCCAGGATGTCCTCGAGGAAGATGATCCCCAGAACCTGCGGCGAGGCCGCGGCGCCACCCGGGCGGACCACCCTCGCGAGGTGGGTGCCGCTGCGCTGCATCGCCGCGAGTGCCTCCTCGACCTCGTCGTCCGGGTCGACCTGGGCAAGGGTGCGCACCCGCCAGGGCGGAACAGGGTGATCGCGATCCTCCGGACCTGCGAACAGGACGTCCTTGAGGTGCAGGTACCCGATCGGGACGTCGTCGTCGGTCACGGGGAAGCGGCTGAAGCCGGTCCGGGTGACGAGACGCTCGAGGTCGGCGACGGTGCAGCCCGCAGGGAGCGTCACCAGCTCCGGGAGCGGGATCATCACCTGGCCGGCGGTCCGGTCGGAGAACTCGATGGCGCCGGCGAGCAGGCCGTGGGCGTCGGCGAGCAGGCCCTCGGACTGGGAGCGTTCGACGATCGACTGCACCTCCTTCGCCGTGAAGGCCGACGCGACCTCGTCCCTCGGCTCCACCCCGAACAGGCGGATGATCGCGTTGGCGAGCCAGTTCAGCGCGGTGATCACCGGGCTCACCACCCGGGCGACCCAGACCAACGGTGGGCCGAACCAGAGCACCGCCCGGTCGGGGCCCGCGAGCGCGAGGTTCTTGGGGACCATCTCGCCGAGCACGACGTGCAGGTACACGACGATCGTCAGCGCGATCACGATGGCCACGGGGTGCACGGCCGCGGACGGGAGCCCGGCCGCCGTCAGCGGGCCCTCGATCAGGTGGGCGAGGGCGGGCTCGGCGACGACCCCCAGCGAGACCGAGGCGACGGTGATGCCCAGCTGGGCACAGGCGAGCATCAGCGAGACGTGCTCCATCGCCCACAGCACGGTCCTCGCCCGCTTGGACCCGGCCTCGGCGAGCGGCTCCATGGCGCTGCGGCGCGCCGAGATCACCGCGAACTCCGCCCCCACGAAGAAGGCGTTCGCGGCAAGCAGGAGCAGCGCGAGGACGATGGCCGTGGTCGGGCTCATCCGGCGTCCTCCCGCTGGATGACCCGCACCCGGTCGACGCGACGCTCGTCCATGATCTCGACCCGGAGCGTCACAGCGGCGACCTCCACCACGTCGTCCACCTCGGGGATCCGGCCGAGGCTGGCCATGATCAGGCCGCCGAGCGTCTCGTACGCCGCGTCGTCCGGGACCTTCAGGCCGGTCTGCTCGGTGAGCTCGTCGGGGCGGAGCCGACCCGGCACGCTCCACTCCTCGCCCACGCGGTAGACCCCGGTGCCGCGCGGGTCGTGCTCGTCCGCCACGTCGCCGACGAGCTCCTCGACGACGTCCTCGAGAGTGACGATGCCGGACGTGCCGCCGTACTCGTCCACCACCACCGCCATCTGCAGGCCCAGCTCGCGGAGCTCGACAAGCAGCGGACCAAGGGCGACGGTCTCCGGCACCCGGGGAGCGGGATCCATCACCGCCCCGACCGGCACGTCCGTGCGCCGGTCGAAGGGCACCGCGACCGCCCGGCGCAGGTGGACCAGGCCGAGGACGTCGTCGTGGGACTCCCCGATCACGGGGAACCGCGAGTGGCCGGTGGACCGGGCCCGTTCCAGGACGTCGGCGGTGGTGTCCTCCCGACGGAGCACCACCATGCGCGTCCGGTCGGTCATCACGTCGACGGCCGTGAGCTCGTCGAGCTCGATCGAGTTGGTGAGGAGTCGCGCCGTTCCCACGTCGAGGGTCCCGAGCTCGGCCGACCGCCGCACCAGCGCCGCCAGCTCCTGGGCAGAGCGCCCACCGGACAGGCCCTCACGCGGTGTCACACCCAGGCGTCGGAGCAGGGCGTTCGCGGAGTTGTTCATCGCCGAGATGATCGGGCGGAGGGCCGTCGTGAACGCCCGCTGGAGCGGCGCCACGGCCCGGGCCGTGGCGAGCGGCCGGCTCAGCGCGACGTTCTTGGGGACGAGCTCTCCCACGACCATCGAGAAGGCATTGACGACCAGCAGGGAGAGGGTGGCCGCTACGGCCGTCGCAGCGCCTGAGGCCAGGGCGGTGGACCCGAGCGGCCCGACCAGCAACGAGGTCAGCGCCGGCTGCGTCGTGTACCCGAGCAGGATCGTGGTGAGCGTGATGCCCACCTGCGCGCCGGACAGCTGGGTCGACAGCTCGGCGAGCGCCTTGCGGACCGCTGTTCCGCGGCGGTCGGCACGCTTGACCGCCTGGCTGTCCGCCAGGCCGGGGTCAAGGGTGACCAGCGCGAACTCGGCTGCCACGAAGACCGCGGTTCCGAGCGTCAGCACGACCCCGAGCAGGACGAGGAGCCAGGTGCTCACCATGGAGGTCGGACGATCCGATGGGTGCCGGTGCTGGACGTCCAGCACCGGCACGGACTTGAGCTGGCCATGATGGGCCGAGCATAGGCGGTGTGCCACGCTTGGGCCATGGTGACCAACAACAGTGCGGGAACGACGGCGCCCCGCACGTCCGGCGACGCGACGATCACCGTGCTGGTGGTCGAGGACGAGCCCGCGATCGCGACGGCGATCGCGCACCGCATGGCGGCGGAGGGATGGCGGGTCGAGCTGGCAGGCGACGGGCCCGCCGGCGTCGCCGCCGCGACGGAGCACACCCCCGACGTGGTGATCCTCGACGTCATGCTGCCGCACATGGACGGCCTCGAGGTCTGCCGGCGCATCCAGGCGGAGCGGCCGGTGCCGGTGATCATGCTGACGGCCCGTGACGAGGAGACGGACATGCTGGTCGGCCTCGGCGTCGGGGCCGACGACTACATGACCAAGCCCTTCTCGATGCGCGAGCTCGTCGCCCGCACCAAGGCCCTGCTCCGCCGGGTGGAGCGCGCCGCCCTGCTCGCGGAGTCGCCACCCCCCGCTCTGACCCTCGGCGACGTCGTGATCGACAGCGCCCAGCGGCGCGTCTCCCGCGCGGGCGTCCCGGTGCACCTCACCCCCACCGAGTTCGACCTCCTGGTGTCCCTCGCCTCGGCCCCGCGCACGGTGCTGACGCGTGAGCGCCTGCTGGCCGAGGTCTGGGACTGGGTCGACGCCAGCGGCACCCGGACGGTCGACTCCCACGTGAAGGCGCTGCGACGCAAGCTCGGCCCCGACCTCATCCGCACCGTCCACGGCGTCGGGTACGCGTTCGAGCCGGCGGAGCACTGATCGGTGGCCACGCCCCGGCACGCGGTCAGGAGCCGCATCCCCGACGTGCGCCCGCTCGACCGCTTCTCGTCGATCAAGATCAAGCTCGGCATCCTGGTGACGGCCACCGTCACGCTCGCCGTCCTGATCACCTGGGTCGGTCTGCACTACGAGCTCGGCCCACGATGGACCCTGCCGCTCGCGGTCATCGTGTCGGTGGTCGCCGTCCAGGTGCTCGCCCACGGGATGACCGCCCCGTTGCGCGAGATGCGCGCCGCGTCCCGCGCCATGGCGGCGGGTGACTACACGCAGCGGGTGCGGGCCACCAGCCGCGACGAGGTGGGACAGCTCGCGCAGGCGTTCAACACCATGGCCGAGGACCTCGAGCAGGTCGACAACCTGCGCCGGGAGATGGTGGCGAACGTCTCCCATGAGCTGCGCACCCCCGTCGCCGCGCTCCAGGCACAGCTGGAGAACATGGTGGACGGCGTGGTCGAGCCCGAGCCCACCGCCCTCCAGGCGGCCCTGGAGCAGATCGAGCGGCTGGGCAGGCTCGTGACGTACCTGCTGGACCTCTCCCGGATCGAGGCGGGTGCCGTCGGGCTGGACATCGCAGACGTCCCCCTCGCCGACTTCCTCGCCGATGCCGCCCGTGCCGCGGCGCCGATCGGCGCCGCGCGCGGCGTCACCTTCGAGGTCACGGTCGTCCCCACCGCGCTGACCGTCCCCGCCGACGCCGAGCGGCTTCACCAGGTGATGAACAACCTGCTGCACAACGCCGTGCGGCACTCCCCCGCGGGTGGGGTGGTCCGGCTCGAGGCTCGGCCGAGCGGCCGGACGGTGGTGATCGACGTCGTCGACCAGGGCCCGGGGATCCCCCCGGCGGACCGGCGGCGGGTGTTCGAGAGGTTCGCCCGGGGGAACGCCCCGAGCCGCTCCGGCGAGACGACCGGCGGCACCGGGCTGGGGCTGTCGATCGTGCGCTGGGCGGCCGAGCTGCACGGCGGATCGGTCGAGGTCGCCGACACGCCGTCCGGCTGCACCATGCGGGTCACCCTGCTGGGCGATAGGGCCCACTGACGCCCACCGGCGGCCGATACGGTGGGCCGCGTGAACGCGCACACCACAGAGCACACGACGCATGCCCACCAGGGCGTGGTCCGGGTCGAGCACCTCTCGAAGACGTTCGGTCCCGTCCAGGCGGTGGACCACCTGTCCTTCGAGGTGGGACCGGGGAGGGTGACCGGCTTCCTCGGGCCCAACGGGGCGGGCAAGACGACGACGCTGCGGATGCTGCTCGGTCTGGTGCGCCCGACGAGCGGCAGCGCGACGATCGACGGACACCACTACCACTCGATCCCCCAGCCGGGACGGGTCGTCGGAGCCGCGCTGGAGGCAGCGAGCTTCCACCCGGGCCGGAGCGCCCGGGACCACCTGCGCGTCTACGCGCCCCACATCGGCGCGTCCGACGCCCGGTGTGACGAGGTCCTGGACCTGGTGGGCTTGTCGAGCGCGGCCAACCGACGGGCGGGCGGCTTCTCGCTCGGCATGCGCCAGCGGCTCGGCCTGGCCGCCACCCTGCTGGGCGACCCCAAGGTGCTGCTGCTCGACGAGCCCGCCAACGGACTCGACCCCGAGGGGATCGCCTGGCTGCGTTCCTTCCTGCGCTACCTGGCCTCCGAGGGCCGGACGGTGCTGATCTCCAGCCATGTGCTCTCGGAGGTCCAGCAGACCGTCGACGACGTGATCATCATCGCCCGTGGGCGCCTGGTGCACGCCTCATCCCTCGCCGAGCTCGCCGAGCTGACGACCAAGCGCGTGCTGGTCACCTCCCCGGACGTCGAGCGCCTCGACCGGCTCGTCGGCGAGCGGTGGCCGGGCCAGGTGGAAGCGGCCGGGATCCCGGGTTCGGTCCTGATCAGCGACGTCGACCCCGCCACCGTCGGGGCCGCCGCGTTCGGCGCGGGCCTCGAGGTGCACGAGCTCGCCCGGCGCGACGTGGGCCTGGAGGACATCTTCCTCCGGCTGACCGGCGAACCGGAGGCACCGCCCGCGGACGGGCTGAGCGCGATACCGACCGTCCCGGCCACCGAAGGGGGTGCCGCATGAGAGCCGCACTGCTCGGTGAGTACCGGAAGTTCACCACCACCCGGATGTGGTGGGTGCTGCTGATCACCATGGCGCTGTACATGATGTTCCTCGGCGCGGTCATGGCTTACTCGTTCAGCCTCGACCCGTCCGGGGGCGGCATGGGGATGGGCGGAAACGGGGGCGAGGAGCTCACCCTGTCGCCGATCGCCCTGGCCCTGAGCGTCTACACGCTGGCCCCGACCCTCGGCTACGTGTTCCCGGTGATCATCGGCGCGATGTCGGTGACCGGCGAGTTCCGGCACATGACCGTCACGCCGACGCTGCTCGCCGAGCCGCGGCGCAGTGTCGTCCTGGGCGCCAAGCTCGTCGCGAGCCTGCCCGTCGGCTTCCTCTACGGGGTCGCCGGCACGCTCTCGACCGTCGGCGCCGGCGCGGCAGTTCTGGCGATCATGGGCAAGGACCCGATGCTCGGTGACCCGGAGGTGCTGCGCACCCTGGCGTTCTCGGTGGTCGCCCTCACCGTGTGGGCCCTGGTGGGCGTCGGATTCGGCGCCGCGTTGAAGAACCAGGTCGTGTCGATCGTCGTCGTCCTGGCCTTCACCCAGCTCGTCGAGCCGATCCTGCGCATCGCCCTCGGGATGATCGAGGCCACGACAGGGATCCCCAAGTGGCTCCCCGGGGCCGCGGGAGAAGCAGTCGCCGGATCGAGCCTGTACAGCGTCACCGGACTGAACGACCTGCTCACGCGGTGGCAGGGCCTGGCCGTGCTCATCGGGTACGCGCTCGTGCTGGCCGCGATCGGTCGATTCACGACGCTGCGACGCGACATCACCTGAGCGGTCTGAGCGGTCGCACGGCTGGCCGTAGCCTAGGGTGGATAACAAGAGATGGACCGGTACAACGGTCCATGGTCCCTCGCGGAAGTGGGCGATCCTCGCGTGTCCCAGAAGGCCGACCGAGACACGCACCGAGCAGCGTTCGGTGCGAACCAGTGGCTTGTCGATGAGTTGTACGAGCAGTACCTGACCGACAAGGACTCTGTCGACCCTGCCTGGTGGGACTTCTTCGCCGACTACCGGCCCCGCTCCGACGGCGGCACGCCGCCCGGCGACAACGGTGCACCGCGATCCCGCGTGCGGTCCGCGCCCGACGGCGGGAGCCGGACCGCCACCCCGACCGCGCCTGGTGAGCAGGGCCTGGCCACGCCGCCGGCTCAGGCTCCGACCACGCCGTCCGACCGGCCGGCACCGGACGCCCAGGCCGTCCGCTCCCCGGCCCAGGCGACGCCGCGCACGCCCCGTGAGCCCGACCCGTCGAGCACCGCGCCGATCGCCACGGCTCAGCCCGCCACCGCGCCGTACGCCGAGCAGCCCGAGTCACGGGTGCACTGGCCGAGCGCACCCGAGGAGTCCGTCACCGAACGCCTCCGCGGGCCGGCGGCGCGCGTGGTCACCAACATGGAGGCCAGCCTCGCCGTGCCGACGGCCACCTCGGTGCGCGCGGTTCCGGCCAAGCTGATGACCGACAACCGGATCGTGATCAACAACCACCTGGCCCGCGGACGGGGCGGCAAGGTCTCGATCACCCACATCGTGGCCTACGCCGTCGTGGAGGCCCTGGCCGACGTCTCGGTCATGAACTCCGGGTTCACCGTCGCCGACGGCAAGCCGGCGGTGGTCCAGCACAGCGGCGTGGCCCTGGGGTTGGCCATCGACCTGGCCCGGCCGGACGGGGGCCGCCAGCTGCTCGTGCCGAACATCAAGCAGGCGGACAAGATGGACTTCGGGCAGTTCGTCGTCGCCTACGACGACGTCGTCCGACGCGCCCGGACCAACAAGCTCACCACCGACGACTTCGCGGGCACCACGCTCACCATCACCAACCCCGGCACGATCGGCACCGTGCACTCCGTGCCCCGGCTGATGGCCGGCCAGGGCACGATCGTCGGCGTCGGCGCGATGGACTACCCGGCGGAGTTCCAGGGCGCCTCCGACGAACAGCTCGCGAAGCTGGGCGTCTCCAAGGTGCTCACACTCACGTCGACCTACGACCACCGGATCATCCAGGGCGCACAGTCCGGAGAGTTCCTCCGGATCATCGGGGGCAAGCTGCTCGGCGAGGGCGGCTTCTACGACCGCATCTTCACCGCGCTGCGCATCCCGTACGAGCCGGTCCGCTGGGTCCGCGACAACACGGTCGACGCCGACACCGAGCAGGCCAAGCCGGCGCGGATCGCCGAGCTCATCCACTCCTACCGCTCCCGCGGTCACCTCATGGCCGAGGTCGACCCGTTGGCCTACCGCCAGCGCAAGCATCCCGACCTGGACATCCAGAACCACGGGCTCACCCTGTGGGACCTGGACCGCGCCTTCCCGACCGCCGGCTTCACCGGCCGGCCCAAGGCGACCCTGCGCGAGATCCTCGGCCTGCTGCGCGACTCCTACTGCCGGACCATCGGCGTGGAGTACATGCACCTGCAGGACCCCCGCCAGCGACGGTGGCTCGCCGAGCGGCTCGAGTCGGGGTACGCCCGCACGCCGCGCGAGGACCAGCTGCGCATCCTGCGCCGGCTCAACGCCGCCGAGGCGTTCGAGACCTTCCTGCAGACCAAGTTCGTGGGGCAGAAGCGCTTCTCGCTCGAGGGTGGCGAGTCCCTGATACCCCTGCTCGACGCCATCCTGTCCCGGTCCGCGGAGAGCGGCCTGGACGAGGTGTGCATCGGCATGTCGCACCGCGGCCGGCTCAACGTGCTGGCCAACCTCGCGGGCAAGAGCTACTCGCAGGTGTTCGCGGAGTTCGAGGGCAACCAGGACCCGAAGAGCGTCCAGGGGTCGGGGGACGTCAAGTACCACCTGGGCACCGAGGGCTCCTTCACCGCGGAGTCCGGTGCGCAGACGAAGGTGTATCTCGCGGCGAACCCGTCCCACCTGGAGGCCGTGGACCCGGTGCTCGAGGGCATCGTGCGAGCCAAGCAGGACCGCATCGACCTGGGCGGCGACGGGTTCTCGGTGCTGCCCATCCTGATCCACGGCGACGCCGCTTTCGCGGGCCAGGGCGTGGTGGTCGAGACGCTCAACCTCGCCCAGCTGCGCGGCTACCGCACCGGCGGGACTGTTCACGTCATCGTGAACAACCAGGTGGGCTTCACGACCGGCCCGTCGTCGTCCCGTTCCACGTTCTACTGCACCGACGTGGCCAAGGGGCTCCAGGTGCCGATCTTCCACGTCAACGGCGACGACCCGGAGGCGTGCGTCCGGGTCGCCGAGCTGGCGCTGGAGTTCCGCGAGCAGTTCGACCGTGACGTGATCATCGACATGGTCTGCTACCGCCTGCGCGGCCACAACGAGGGCGACGACCCGTCGATGACGCAGCCGCTGATGTACAACCTCATCGAGGGCAAGCGTTCCGTGCGCAAGCTCTACACCGAGGCCCTGGTGAGCCGAGGCGACATCTCCGTCGACGAGGCGTCCCAGGCCCTGCAGGACTACCAGACCCAGCTGGAGCGGGTGTTCACCGAGACCAAGGAGGGCGTCTACACGCCTCCCGAGGCGGAGGCCCTGGCCGGGCTGGAGAAACCCGAGTCCCAGCACGAGGACGCCGGCACCATGGTGGGCTGGCAGTCCGCCGTCGAGCCGGAGGTGCTGCACCGGATCGGGCGCGCGCACGTCCGCCCGCCCGAGGGCTTCACCGTCCACCCCAAGCTCGAGACGCTGCTGGCCAAGCGGGAGCAGATGTCCCGTGAGGGCGGCATCGACTGGGGGTTCGGCGAGATCCTCGCCTTCGGGTCGCTGCTGCTCGAGGGCACCCCGGTGCGGCTGGCCGGGCAGGACACCCGCCGCGGCACCTTCGTCCAACGCCACGCGGTGCTGCACGACCGCAACTCGGGAGCGGAGTGGACGCCGCTGCTCTACCTGTCCAGCGACCAGGGCAAGTTCTGGGTCTACGACTCCTCGCTGTCGGAGTTCGCCGCGATGGGCTTCGAGTACGGGTACTCCGTGGAGCGACCCGACGCGTTGGTGGCCTGGGAGGCGCAGTTCGGAGACTTCGCCAACGGTGGGCAGACGATCATCGACGAGTTCATCTCCTCCGCCGAGCAGAAGTGGGGCCAGCGCTCGTCGTTGGTCCTCCTCCTCCCCCACGGGTTCGAGGGCCAGGGACCGGACCACTCCAGCTCCCGCATCGAGCGCTTCCTGCAGATGTGCGCCGAGGACAACATGACGGTCGCGATGCCGAGCACGCCGGCCTCGTACTTCCACCTGCTGCGTCGCCAGGCCTACGCCCGGCCGCGGCGGCCGCTCGTGGTCGCCACGCCGAAGTCGATGCTCCGGCTCAAGTCGGCCACCTCACCCACGGAGGACTTCACCTCCGGGGCCTTCCGACCGGTGATCGGCGACGAGCACGTCGGGGCCGAGCAGGTCGACCGCGTGCTGCTCTGCTCGGGCAAGGTCTACTACGACCTCCTCGCCCACCGGGCGAAGACGGCCGACCCCCGCACGGCCATCGTGCGGGTCGAGCAGCTTCATCCGGTGCCGGGTCGCGAGCTCGCGGAGGCGATCGCCCCCTACGGGGATGCCGAGCTGGTCTGGGTCCAGGAGGAGCCCGAGAACCAGGGTGCGTGGACGTTCATCACCCTCGCGCTCGGCTCCACCCTCGGGCGTCCGCTCCGGGTCGTGTCCCGCCCGCCGTCGGCGTCCCCGGCGACGGGATCGGCGAAGGCGCACGCCGCCGAGCAGGTCGCCATCGTCGAGGCTTCGTTCGCGCGCTGAGGCCGCCGGTCCGGCCCCGCCCGCCCCGGGGGACCCGCGGGAGCCGGATCGAGGCAGGCGACCCGACACGGACGCGCGTCGGTCACCGCCCGGGCACGATGCGTCCGACAGACTGGCGGGAGGATCCGACACCGCGGAGGTGACGTGGCAGACTTCCGGCGCATCTGCGTCGTGGGCGACGAGCTGGTCGCGGGTGCAGGCGACCCCAAGGGGCTCGGGTGGGTGGGCCGGGTCGCCGCCCGCACCGCGACCGATCCCCCGCCCCTGGTGATGACCCTGGCGGTTCCCGGCGAGACCACCGGTGGCCTGGCGACCCGCTGGCAGACCGAGACGTCGCTGCGATTCGGGCCCGCGCCGGAGACCGGGCGGCACCACCTCGTGATCGGCCTGGGCACGGCCGACCTCACCCAGGGCGTGTCGTTGGCGCGCAGCCGGCTCAACCTGGCCAACATCCTCGACGCGGCCGACCAGCGTCGGCTGGACGTCTTCATCGTCGGACCGCCTCCCGGCCCGCCCGAGGAGGCCGACCGCCGCGCGGAGCTGTCGGGAGCCTTCGCCGACGTCGCCCGACGCCGAAGGATCCCCTACGTCGACACGCTCACCCCCTTGGCCCGCCACGAGCAGTGGCTCGCGGACATGGCCGGCGGCGACGGCCGCACGCCGGGGCAGGCGGGCTACGGTCTGATCGCCTGGCTCGTGCTGCACAGCGGGTGGCACGCGTGGCTGGGCCTCCCCGACGACGCGGCCTGACCGCTCAGCCCAGCGTCGCCCTGATGGCGGTGCGGGCGCTGTCCAGCACGGTCCGCACCGTGTCGACCGTGAGCTGCTCGAGCTGCCCCCGGGCATCGACCCGGCGGAGATCGGCCCGGAGCTCGTCCCGGAACTGGTGCAGCAGGGCCTCGGCCTCCGCCCGACGCGCGCGGGACGCCGCCCGGGCGTCGTGGGCCGGCGGTCCGGACACCGCCGCCGCCCTTGCCTCCTGGGCCGCCGCCGCAAGGTCCGCGCGGAGCCCGCCCATCGCGCCGCGCACGTCGTCCCGGACCCTCTCGGCCAGCGCTCGCACCGTCTCGGCCAGGTCCTCCTCGAGCGCCGCGAGATCCCCGCTCCGGGAACGGAGCTCGTCCCGGCCGGCGTCCGTCAGCGCGTAGGTCCCCTTGCGGCCGTCGTCGACCCGTTGCACCAGGCCTTCCTCCTCCAGCCGGGCCAGGCGGGGGTAGATGGTGCCCGCGCTCGGCCGGTAGGTGCCCCCGAACCGGTCGGAGAGCGCGGTGATCAGCTCGTACCCGTGCTTCGGGCCGGAGTCGAGGAGCGCGAGCAGGTACAGGCGCAGCTGTCCGTGCGCGAACACGACCCCCATCAGGCCACCGGCCCGCTCGGGGTCGCGGCCGTGCGCAGCACGGTGAGGTGCCCGGAGACCGACTTCACCCGGAGTCGGCACGTCCCGTCGCCGGTCACCACGTCGACGGATCCGGCCATCGGGCCCTCCCCGGATCGCGCCTCCCCGTCCACGACCACCCGCCCGGAGACGCTGCGCGCGGCGACGGTCACGCCGAGGCCCGCGGGAAGCCGCACGGTGGTGTCCCCGGAGACCGTCTGCACGCCCACCCCGGCGGCCCGGGCCACGTCCAGCGTCACCGCCCCGGAGACCGTCGTCACGCTGATCTGGGCGAACGCTCCGGACGCCGTCACCGAACCGGAGACCATCGTGGCCTTCAGGTCGCCGTTGTGGTTGCGAACCGCGAGGTCGCCGGAGACCGCGTTGGCCACCAGCATGCCGTGGGTGCCGTCGGTGACGACCGCACCGGAGACCGTCGACACGGCGGCTCCGCGGACGACGTCGGCCACCAGCCCCTCGGCGGTCACGGTGCCGAGCTTGACCGCCACGTCGCGATGGACTGCGATGTGCACGTCCACGGCGTCCTTCGCCTGGACGTTGCGGAACCGGTCGACGAAGTTCTCCCACCCGCCCAGGGTGAAGCTGTACCCGACCCGCAGCTCGCCGTCGGAAAGGCTCACCTCGAGCGGACGTCCGTCCACCCGGTGCACCTCTATCCGCGCGCCCGGCTCGTCCCGGCCCACGATGTCCACCCGCCCGGCGACCAGGGCCGCCCGGACCGCGCGGACGTCGTCGACCTCGATGATCTGTGGGCCGGTGACGACCCAGGACTCCTCTGCCACGTCTACTCCTTGAGATATATCGCGTTTAGGAACACGATATATCTCGAACGTGGTGGTGGCAAGCCCAGCCCGAACCGCGGGCGGGTCAGTGCATCACGCCGGCGCTGCGGAGCTCGACGGTGAGGTCCTGCGGACGTGTGGCCACGCTGCAGGCGTCCTCGTAGCTCACCGTCCCGTCACTGACCAGGGTGAACAGGTGCTTGTCGAAGGTCTGCATCTTGTAGTACTCGCCGTCGGCGATCAGGTCCTCCAGCGGAGGGTTGTTCTGCGGGTCCAGGATCGCGTCGGCCGTACGACCGGTGTTGGCCAGGACCTCCACCACGGCGACCCGGCCGGAGCCGTCGCTGCGACGGACCAGGCGCTGGGAGATGATCCCGCGCAGCGACTGGGCAAGCGCTCCACGGATCTGCTTCTGCTCGTGCGGCTGGAAGAAGTCGACGATGCGGTTGATCGTCTCCTGCGCGTCGATCGTGTGCAGCGTCGACAGGACCAGGTGCCCGGTCTCGGCGGCGGACAGTGCGGCGCGGACCGTCTCGACGTCACGCATCTCGCCGACGAGGATCACGTCGGGGTCCTGACGCATCGCCGCCCGCAGCGCCACCGTGAAGTCGAGGGTGTCGTAGCCCACCTCACGCTGGGACACGATCGCCTTCTTGTCCCGGTGCAGGATCTCGATCGGGTCCTCGATCGTCACGATGTTGACTTCCTTGTACGTGTTGATCAGGTCGACCATCGAGGCGAGCGTGGTCGTCTTGCCCGAGCCGGTGGGGCCGGTGACCAGCACCAGTCCGCGCGGTTCCAGGGCGAGCTCCCCGATCACCTCGGGCAGGTGGAGCTCCTCGAGCGTCTGCGCGCCCACCGCGACGCGACGGAACGCCAGACCGAGCGTGCCGCGGGCCCGGAACGCGTTCACCCGGAACCGCCCGACGCCGCTGAGCGAGTACGCGAAGTCGGCCTCGTGCGTGGTCAGGAACCGCTCGACGAGCTCGGACGGGATCACCTGCTCCACCATGTGCTCGGTGTCCTCGGGCGTCAGGTCCGGCACCTGCAACCGGCGCAGCCGACCATCCACCCGCAACCGGGGCGGTGAGCCCACCTTGCAGTGCAGGTCGGAGCCGCTGCTGCTCGCAAGGGCGTGCAACAGCGGGATGACGGACTGGGGCTGGTCGCTCACCCTGAGAAGATCGGGTGTCGGGGTCCCGGACTTGAGCCGGATCGCCGCACCACGAAGGGTCACTCGGGCGCGGTGTACCTCATGCGGAGCACCGTCAGCTGTTCCCTGATGCGCAGATGAAGATCGGCCGGGGCCACCTCGCTGCAGGAGCGGCGAACCAGCTTCTTCAGGTGGTCTTCGGTGTCGTACTCGGTCAGGCACGGTTCGCAGTCGGCCAGGTGCTGACGGATCCGGTCACCGTCGGCCTCGCTGATCTCCGCGTCCAGGAACTCGAAGAGCCGGGCGAGGGCCTCGGAGCAGTCCACCGCGTGGATCCCCGCACGGTGCTCGGCGTCGGTGTCCGCCATCAGGGTGCCCCCTTCTCGGTAGCGGGGACCAGGCCACGTTCTTGCGCGTACTCGGCGAGGAGCTCCCTGAGCTGGTGGCGCCCGCGGTGCAGCCGGGACATGACCGTGCCGATCGGAGTACCCATGATCTCCGCGATCTCCTTGTAGGCGAACCCCTCGACGTCGGCGAGGTACACCGCGATCCGGAAGTCCTCCCCGATCGCCTGCAGCGCCTCCTTGACGTCGGAGTCGGGAAGCGCGTCGAGCGCCTCGACCTCCGCCGAGCGCAGCCCACTGGACGTGTGCGAGGCGGCGCGGGCGAGCTGCCAGTCCTCGACCTCCTCCGACGCTGCGGGCTGGGGCTCCCGCTGCTTCTTGCGGTAGGAGTTGATGAAGGTGTTGGTCAGGATGCGATAGAGCCAGGCCTTGAGGTTCGTGCCCGGCCGGTACTGGTGGAAGGCCGCGAAGGCCTTCAGGATCGCCTCCTGGACCAGGTCCTCGGCGTCCGTCGGGTTCCGCGTCATCCGGAGGGCAGCCGAGTAGAGCTGGTCCACGTAGACCAACGCCTCGGCCTCGAACCGCTCGGCGCGGGCTGCGGCGTCCTCAGCGGGCGCGCGGTTGGTGTCGTCGCTCATCGTCCACGAGCCTAGTCCGGCCGGGAGCCGGCCACTGCCCGACGGCCCACCCCCTGCCGACGACGACCTCCCCGGCCTACCGAATCCGGAGTCTCCTCCCGTCGCGCCGAACACCATCGGCCGGGCAGCACGCTCGGGGCACAGCACTGAGCTCATGACGGCGACAACGCGGCGCCACCGTCGGGCCATTCCCGCCGCCCCGCCATCCCGCAGTGCCGCCCGCCCCCGATCGCGCTAGCGTGCAGACAGTTGCGCATTCGCTCCAGGGAGGCCGCCATGATCGTTCGCCTGATCGCCCGTCCGCTGTTTGCCTCGTGGTTCGTCGCGCAAGGCGTCAGTGCGTTCCGGAACCCTGCCGCGCACGTCGAGCGCATGGACGCCACCTGGCGCCGCGTCGCGGCGAAGTCCGAGGCGCCGGACCCGCCCGACGCGGAGGGCCTGCGCACCATCGTCAAGGTCCACGCGACGGGGATGGCCGCGGCCGGGATCATGCTGGGGCTCGGCAAGGCGCCCCGGCTGGCCGCGTGCACTCTGGCCGTGCTGACGGTGCCCGTCGCCGCGATGGACTACCCCAAGGCGCCACGGGAGGGCGCGGGGGCGCGACCGAGCGCCGCCGAGCGCACCGAGCGACGCGAGCGCTTCCTGCGCGACGTGGCCCTGATCGGCGGCGCGATGCTCGCCGGTCTCGACCGTCACGGCAGGCCGAGCCTGGGCTGGCGGATGTCGCACTCCCACGTGGACAAGGCGGCCGAGCTCAAGGCCCGGCAGGCGATCGCCTCGGCCAACAAGCAGGTCCGGGCGGTCCGGCGTCAGGTGAAGCACGCGACCTCCTGAGCCATCCGGTCACCGCCGCGCATCCTGGGCCGCCCGGCACGGCCGCGGCTATCGACCCTCCCTCGCTGCCGCGCGTACTGACCGGTCCGCGGTCCTCGCGCGCCGGTAACCTCGACGCATGGAATCGCTGGCGCCCGGCACCCCGACCGCTGCCGCCTCGCACTGGTCGGCACCGGTCGCGCGCGGCGCGCTCGACGCCCTGGTCGGCGTCCCCGGATCCAAGTCGCTGACCAACAGGTACCTCGTGCTCGCCGCCCTCGCCGAGGGGCCCGGCACCATCCGCGGGGCCCTCGCCTCGCGTGACACGGTGCTGATGGCCCGGGCGCTGACGCAGCTCGGCGCCACCGTCGAGCGGGCCGGGGACGACTGGACCGTCCACCCGCTCCCCCGGGACCGGCCGTCGGACGAGCCGGTGACGATCGACTGCGGCCTGGCCGGGACGGTGATGCGGTTCCTGCCTCCGGTCGCCGCCCTGCTCGCCCGACCGGTCCACCTGGACGGCGACCCCGAGGCTCGCGTTCGCCCGATGGCCCCCGTGCTCCGATCACTCCGCGCCCTCGGTGCCCGGGTGGACGACGACGGACGCGGGACCCTGCCGTTCACGGTCACCGGTCCCGGTCGTATCGTCGGCGGACCGGTCGACATCGACGCCAGCGTCTCGTCGCAGTTCGTCTCGGGCCTGCTGCTCACCGGTGCACGGTTCGCCGAGGGCCTGCTGCTGCGCCACACGGGACCGACGCTGCCGAGCCTGCCGCACATCACCATGACCGTCGGGGTGCTGCGCGCCGCCGGGGTTCGGGTGGACGACTCCCGCCCGCACATCTGGCAGGTGGCGCCCGGGCCGGTCGATGCCCGCGACGTCCGGGTCGAGCCGGACCTGTCCAACGCCGCACCCTTCCTGTGCGCGGCCCTCGTCGCGGGTGGGACCGTCCGGGTGCCCGGATGGCCCGAGCAGACGACCCAACCGGGCGCCATCCTCCCCGACCTGCTCACGGCGATGGGCGGCACGGCCCGCCGCGAGGGAGACGCGCTGGCGGTGTCCGGTACCGGCACCGTGCGCGGGATCGACGTCGACCTGCACGACGCCGGAGAGCTCGCCCCCACCATCGCGGCGCTGGCGACCCTGGCCGACACCCCGACCCGGTTGCGCGGCATCGGGCACATCCGGGGCCACGAGACGGACCGGCTGGCGGCGCTGGCCACCGAGATCACCCGGGTGGGTGGCCGGGCCGAGCAGACCTCCGACGGCCTGGTGATCCACCCCCAGGCTCTGCACGGCGCCGTCTGGCAGACGTATCACGACCACCGGATGGCCACCGCCGGCGCGCTGATCGGACTGCGGGTTCCGGGCGTGGAGGTGGTCGACGTCGGCACCACGGCCAAGACGCTGCCGGACTTCCCCGGCATGTGGAACGCGATGCTCGGCGCACCGTGAGCATCAACCGGAGGCACCCCGACGAGCGGGACGTGCGCTCCCGTCCCAACCCGCGCGGTTCGCGCCCCCGCAGCAAGCGCCGCCCGGGGCACGCCGACGCCGAGCGCGCGATGGTGGTGGGGGTCGATCGCGGCCGGTACACGGTGCTGGTCGCCCCGGACACCCCCGACGAGCGCGTCGTCGTCGCGGTCAAGGCGCGCGGTCTGGGCCTGGACCGGCTCGTCTGCGGCGATCTCGTGGACGTGGTCGGCGACACCTCGGGTGCGCGCGGCACGCTGGGCCGCATCGTGCGGGTCGCCGACCGGATCACGTCGCTGCGCCGGACCGCCGACGACACCGACCCGGTGGAACGGGTGATCGTGGCCAACGCGGACCAGCTCGTGGTGGTCACCGCCCTGGCGGAGCCCGAGCCGAGGATCCGGATGATCGACCGGTGCGTGGTGGCCGCCTACGACGCCGGCATGGACGTGCTGCTCTGCCTGACCAAGGCCGACCTGGGCGACCCCACCGAGCTGCGCGAGATGTACGCCCCGCTCGGGGTGGAGGTGGTGGTCACCTCGCTGATCCCCTCCGACGCGGACGCGCCCGCCGACGAGCGGCTGATCGACGGGGTCGACCGGGTACGCCACCATCTCGCCGGACGCATGTCGGTGCTGATCGGGCACTCCGGGGTGGGCAAGTCCACGCTGGTCAACGCCCTGGTGCCCAGCGCCCACCGCGCGATCGGCGGGGTGAACCTGGTGACCCGGCGCGGGCGGCACACGTCGTCGTCGGCGGTCGCCCTGCGCCTGCCGCAGCGGGACGGCTGGGTGATCGACACCCCGGGGGTGCGCTCGTTCGGCCTGGCCCACGTGCAGCCGGAGTCGCTGCTCGGCTCGTTCCCGGACCTGGCCGGGGTGGTCACCGAGCGCTGCCCGCGCGGGTGCACCCACCTCGCCGACGCCCCGGACTGCGCGCTCGACGAGTGGGTCGCCGAGGCACCGGAGGCCGAGCGGGACGCCCGCGCCGCCCGGCTGGACTCGATGCGCCGACTGCTCACCGCCCGCTCGGGGGACTGATCGGTCGGTGCTGCACACCGCGACGCTTCCCACACCGAAACGTCGCCGGGCGATACCGTGCAGCCATGATGCGCACCGGGTACGACGACGACCTGCGCCTCGCCCACGTGATCGCCGATCAGGTCGACGCGGTCACCATGTCGCGATTCCGGGCCCTGGACCTGCACGTCGAGACCAAGGCGGACAGCACGCCGGTCACCGACGCCGACCGGCAGGCCGAGGAGATCGTGCGCGCCCAGCTGGGCCGGACCCGACCGCGCGACGCGGTGACCGGCGAGGAGATGCCGACCACCGGGCACGGCCCGCGCCAGTGGGTGATCGACCCGATCGACGGAACCAAGAACTTCGTGCGCGGAGTGCCCGTGTGGGCCACCCTGATCGGGCTGATCGACAACAACGACGTGGTGCTCGGGCTGGTCAGCGCCCCCGCCCTCGGCCGCCGCTGGTGGGCCGCCGTGGGCTCGGGGGCGTGGACCGGCCGCTCCCTGTCGGCCGCGACCCGGCTCCACGTGTCCGGGGTGACCCAAGTCACCGACGCCTCGCTGTCGTACTCGAGCCTGGGCGGCTGGGAGGCCGACGGACGCCTGGACGGGTTCCTGGACCTGGCCCGCTCGTGCTGGCGCACGCGCGCCTACGGCGACTTCTGGTCGTACGTCCTGGTGGCCGAGGGCGCCGTCGACATCGCGTGCGAGCCCGAGCTCGCGGTGCACGACATGGCCGCGCTGGTGCCGATCGTCACCGAGGCGGGTGGCCGGTTCACCTCGGTGCGCGGCGTGCCCGGACCGTGGGGCGGGTCCGCGCTCGCCACCAACGGGCACCTGCACGACGAGGTCCTCGCCTACCTCGACCCGTTCGAGGACGCCTGAGCCATCCGGCTTCTGGTGCGGCTTCTGGTTCAGCGGACGCTGGCCGCAAGCCGGCCGAGCTCGGTGACGTCGTACCAGAGCAGGTCGCGCTCGGCCAGCCGCTCGACGGCGGCCCCGTCCCCGGCCAGGGCGGCCACCACGTCGGCCTCGGCGCCCGGCTCGTCCACGTGGGCGCAGGCGATCTCGTCCCACTCCGCGGTGGTGGTGAGCTGGACCACGCTCGGCGCGTGGGCGTCGTCGACCGGGTCCACCACCCCCTCCGGCACGTCTGCGGCGACCACGACCCGGCGTCGTCGTCCGGCCCCGATCCCGTTCAGGCGGTCGAGGGAGTCGTCGGCGGCGAGCAGCTGGGCCACGAACTCCAAGCCCTCGTCGTCCTCCTCGGGGAACGCGCGCCGCAGGGCCGGCGTGACGGTGTGCACCAGGCGGGCGGTGAGACCCTGGGTCCGGTCGAGCTCGGCAAGGGTGGCGGGCAGGTAGATGCGCACCTGCTCAGTGTGCCCCCGCCGGGACGTCGAGCGACAGCACCTCGGCCGCGAGCTCCGCAAGCGCCCGGCGCGCAGGCGAGGCCGGGACGTGCTCCGTCAGGGTGCGGGCCGCGAGCACCGCGCCGTCGCACCCCGGCTGGTCGTCCGGTACGACGTGCACGTCCACGCCGGCGTAGCGCCGCAGAGCATCCCGCACGACCTGCCGGGCCCGAGGGCCGTTGGCCGACGAACGCACCCGGTTCACCACGACACGACGCCGCTCGGCCGGTATCCCCGCGTCGTCGAGGTCGCCGAGTCCGCGCACCAGGCGCTGCAGGCCGATCGGGTCGCCCCGGCCGACCACGAGCACGAGGTCAGCGGTTCCGAGCGCGGACAGCGTGGCTCCGTTGCGCTGGGGCGCCCGGGTGTCGTAGCTCAGGGCCTCGTCCTGCTCCAGGGAGAAGCCGCAGTCGACGACGGTCCAGGCTGCCAGCTCGCGTGCGGCGCACCACACCACGTCCAGGCTGGCCGACGGGACCTCCGGCCACCGTGCGGCGCGACTGATCCCGGTGAGCACCCGCAGCCCGTTGCCCAGGACGGGGGTGAGGGCCGCGAGCCCGGCGGCATCGAGCCGGCCACCGGCCGCCGCCCGCGCGGCCGCCGCGAGGCCGGGGGCCTCGTCCAGCAGCCCGAGCAGCTGCGCGAGCGTGCCGCCGTAGGTGTCGGCATCGACCAGCAGCACCGCCCCGGCATCGTGGCGCCGGGCGAGCTCGGCCATCTCCGAGGCGACGGTCAGGGCGACCGTCGACCGCCCGGGAGCTCCGGTGGGTCCCCAGACGGCGACGATTCGACCCGGCACCTCCCCGGGCCCGTTCCGCTCGGGCGTGCCACGGGTGGGCACCCGGCTCCTGCGGGCCGCCGCCGGACCCTCCGGTGCCCCACGCGTCCCACCCCCGGGCACGACGCCACGGGAGGCGTCGGCGAGGACCCGGTGCACCTCGTCCACGACCGAGGGGGCGGGGGCACCGCTGGATGTGACGCCGTCGACCCCGAGCATGCGGGCGTTCTCGGCGGACCGGTCCTGGTCGGGAACGACCACGATCCACACCCCGGATGCGTGGAGGTGCTCGACCGCTCCACGGTCGAGCCCCGGCAGGCCACCCGAGACCACCGCCACCCGGCCGAGCCCCGCGGCGGCGGCCGCGAGGAGCTCGGCGAGATCGGCGCACCGACGGGTGACCTCCAGCCCCCGGCTGTCCGCCATCGACCGGACGAGCGTGGCCTCCATGGGGCCGCGGACCGCGCACAGCACCGCGACGGGCTGACTCACCCTGCGGCGCCCGGCACGGGAACGACCTCGACCGAGCCGTCAGCCACCACGGCTGCGAGGACGTCGGCGAGGTCGTCGACCGGGACCAGCACGTGCACCGTGGTCCGAGACCCGACGGCGAAGCCTCCCGTCGGGGCCGAGACCTGAGCCACCGTGAGGTCGTGTGCGAGCTCGTAGGGAGCGCCCGGGGACGTCGCGTCGTCGTCGGTCGGAGCCGGGACGAACCACAGGTCCACCGACGACCCCTCGACCACTGCCGTGGGGAGCGGGCCGGACGGGGTGATGCCCACCGGCCGCACGTTCAGGTCGCCAGCCGACGAGACGTCCGACCGTGCCACGAGCTCGCCCGGGGAGACCGCACGGACGACGACGAGGTCGCCGGGCAGGCCCTCGTCCGCGCGAAGGTAGTGGTCCAGGCTCTCGGCCAACCGGACCTGGCGGATGGCCAGCGAGTCGGGGTCGATCGGGTCTCCCGGCACCAGTGGCTCGGTGGCCACGTACACCGGCACCGCATCAGCAGCCGCGGCCATCAGGCTCGAGCCGAGCGCGACGGACCCCGCCACGAGAACCAGGCCGAGCAGGAGCCGGGGGTCCCGCCACCCCGGGCGGTGGAGCCGGACCGCCGCCGGACTGGCAGGTCCCGGTGGTCGATGCGCCGATGCGGTCACCACGTACGCCCCCTGCGCCGTCGTCCCCTCCCACGACCGTGGGCGGGTTCGGGCCATATCATGCCGTTTCGACCCGGTTCCGCGCAGCCGTGTGCACAACCGGTTCGGGCTCGCCGGGCCGTGCCAGAATTCGTCCATGACCCACCGCTTCCTCACCTTGGCGGACGTCACCGAGGTCCTGAACATCTCCCCGCAGCAGGCTTACGCCCTGCTGCGCAGCGGTGAGCTGCCCGCCATCCAGATCGGCGTGAACGGCCAGTGGCGGGTGGAGGCGGACCAGCTCGAGGCCTACATCGAGCGCATGTACGACCAGACGAGGGCGCGCATCAGCAGCCGCGATCCTCGTTCAGGCGCTGCTGACAAGGTCTAGCGCGGCGAAGGGAACCGTCTCCCGCTCGCCCGTCGGCCGCCCGGAGTCGGGATACACCACGGCCAGGTCCAGGTGGTCCGCGCCGACGACGTCGATCCTGCCGGCGGCCCGGCCCGCGGCGTGGCTCATGAGCACGACTGTCCGGTCGCGCGCGATCGCACGCAGGACGTGACCCAGCCCGAGTCGGCGCACGGCGACCCCTGGCGCCGGAGCGGACGCGTCGCCGAGGTCGGCGATCGCGCCGATGGCTGCGAGCGGGACCAGGTGCTCACGGCCTCCATCCGAGATCAGGAGCCACGCCGTCCCGACGTCAACAAGGACCCCGCGCACCACCCCCGACCTGAGGCTCACCCGGATCTCGGAGCCGACCGCTGCGCGAAGGCGGTCGGACAGGTGGACGGAGGCCCGCTCGGCCCGAGTCAGGTCGGCCACGTCGCTCGCGCGGCTCCTGGCCTCGGCTGCACCCAGCTGCGACTCCAGGTCTGCGAACAGCGCTTCCCACCGCATGGTGACCCACGGTAGGCCCTTGGGGGTGAGGTCCGGGAGTCGCACCCGTGGCGTGCCAGGGCGACCGTGCGGTCGGCGCCGCGCGGTCGTAGCGTGGTCTGATGCGCCGACCAGACGATGGTCGCCTGGTCCCGCGCTGGAGGGACCATGCTTTCCGACTTCCCCGCGATGCCGGTCCTGGCCGTGACCGACCTCGACCGCGCCCGCCGCTACTACGAGGACACGCTCGGGCTGTCACCGGGCGACGATGTGACGGAAGGCGTGGTGTACCGCGCCGGCGGGGTGGACATGCTCGTCTACCCGTCGGCCTACGCGGGCACGAACAGGGCCACCGCCGTCTCGTTCAACGTCCCCGAAGGCGCCTTCGACGACGAGGTCGCCCGGCTGCGCGAACGCGGCGTCGCCTTCCAGGAGTTCGAGATGGAGGGGGCCACCTGGCGCGACGGCGTGGCTGAGATGGACGACATGCGGGCGGTGTGGTTCGAGGACCCGGACGGAAACATCCTCAACGTCCAGGCCACGCCCACCGCGTGACCGGTCAGCCGGAGGGGCCGGGGGGCACGCCCGCGGGTCGCATGGCCGTGTCTCGGGCTTGTCCTGAGTAGCGCCCCCTGCGGGCGTCTGCCTGATCCACCTCGGCGCCTTCGGCGTGCGCACAATCCACAGTGATGGGGACCATCTGGACATACCCGACGTCACCCACAATCATGAATGCACACTGATGCACAGTGATTGAGGTCGACGCAGGGGGCCCCGTGAGTGACCATCCGAGAACCAGTCCGTTCCGCGCGAGCCTCGCGGGGACCGTGTGCGCCGTCGCCGCCGCCTTCCTGGGCCGGTCCGGGGTCGATTCGTTCGGCCAGGCCCCGCAGCAGCATCTGCCGCTCGACCGGCTGGTGGGTTCGGGAGTCCTCGCCCTGGGCTCGGGCGCAGCAGCGACGCTGGCCTTCGGCTGCCTGCTGCTCGCCGCGGCCGCCATCCGGCGGCGAGCCGGGCACCCCTGGGCGTGGGGCGAGGCGACGAGCGCACGCCTGACGCCGGCCCTCCTCCGTCGCGCCCTCGCCGTCACCGTGGGGGCCGGCCTGGGCCTCGGCTCACTCGGCGGGATCGCCGGTGCGACGGAGGCGGATCTGGGATGGACCGTCACGTCTGACCGGTCGGCACCGTCCGCCCGGCCGGGCGACGATGGCGCCGCCGACTTGATCGCCGACGGCCCGATGACGACGGAGGTGGCCGCCGACCCCGCCGACCTCCCCACGGGAGACGTGCCGGTGCCGCCCACGCCGGCCGTCGCGCCGGTCGGGCCGGCTGCGGGGGCGCCGACGGGCGGGGCCGAGCGCCCGCTGCCGCCCCAGGACGCTCCTGAGCCGAGCGTCACGGTCCGTCCCGGGGACAGCCTCTGGGCGATCGCCGAGGCACACCTGGGGCCCGGCGCATCGGAGGCGGAGATCGCGGAGGCATGGCCCCGCTGGTACGCGCAGAACCGCGGGGTGATCGGCGACGACCCGGGCCTCATCCACCCTAGCCAGGTGCTCGTCTCACCGCAGGCGCCGTCCCGGGGGGCCCGGTGAACGCCACCGCCGTCGCCGTCCCCGCCCGATCCGGTTCGGGCCCGCGCGTGGGCGCGACGGGCCGCGGTCCCACCCCGCCGACAGGCCCGCGCCTCCTGCTGCCGCCACCGGCGGAGCCGCGGGCCGTGCCACTGAGTGTCTCCGTCGAGCAGGCCGTCGCCCTCCGCACCTGTTCCGTGCTCTCGCCGCTGACCGAGCAGCACTGGCCGTTCGCGGCTCGTTCCACACCGCCACCGCCCGACCTGCCGGACCCGGCGCAGCTGTGCGGTGCCGTGGTGCTGGCGGCCGTGGAGGCCCTGCGGAGCGCGCGGCCCCTCACCCAGCTCGCGCGCTGGGTGAGTCCCGAGGTGTTCGAGTCGCTCGCGAGGGCTGCCGCGCCCCCAGCTCATGCGGAGCGGCACCAGCGGGCAGTCGTCCGGGGGCTGCGCGTCTGCCGGATCAGCCGGACGGTCGCTGAAGGCAGCGTCGTCATCCACGACGGCCCGCGGGTCCGCGCGGCCGCCCTCCGGATGGAGGCGCACCGGGGCAGCTGGCGGGTGACCGTCCTGCACATCGGCTGAGCACCGTCGGGCTCCTCCGCCCAACCACTCCCAGGGGAAACCGGTTCTGCGTTCAGCCCTCGTTCTTGCCGTGGCAGAGCTTGTACTTCTTGCCCGAACCACAGGGGCACGGGGCGTTGCGCGGGGTGCCCGGGAAGGTCTGGCCGTCCTTCTCGGCGGCCGTCACTCCCCCGCTGCTCGCCACGGACACGCCCGAGACACCCGCCGCACCGTCCACGCTCGGCGCGGTGTACTGCAGCGGCGCCTTGCGGTCGGGGCCGTCCAGGCCCTTGCCCACCAGGATCGGGGACCTCTTGGCCCCGGCGGCCGTGGCCGCCGCACCCGCGACGGAGAGCGTCGGACCGGCGCTGCCGACCGGCGCGCCATCCCCGGCCGGCGTCGCCGTCGGCTCGTCGGCCCCGGCCTCCCCCGGTGGCGGACCCTCGGCGACCTTCACCTCCAGGTTGAACAGGAAGGTGATCGACTCCTCCTTGATCGCCTCAGTCATCGCGGCGAACAGCTGGAAGCCCTCGCGCTGGTACTCCACGAGCGGGTCGCGCTGGGCCATCGCCCGCAGTCCGATGCCGTCCTTGAGGTAGTCCATCTCGTACAGGTGCTCGCGCCACTTGCGGTCCAGCACGCTCAGTACGACGCGGCGCTCCAGCTGACGCAGCGCGTCGGTCCCGAGCTCTTCCTCACGTGCCTCGTAGGCGTGCCGCGCGTCGGACAGGATCTCCTCGAGCAGCAGGTCGCGGGTCAGCCGCGTGGCCGATCCCACCTCGTCGACGACCTCCTCGGGCGTGATCGAGATCGGGTAGACCGCGCGCATCGCCGTCCACAGGCCGTCCAGGTCCCAGTCCTCCGGGCGCCCCTCGGCGGTGGTGACGTCGACGTACGCGGTCACCACGTCGGTCAGGAAGTGCTGGATCTGCTCTTCCAGGTCCTCGCCCTGGAGCACCCGACGACGCTCGGCGTAGATCACCGAGCGCTGCCGCGACATGACGTCGTCGTACTTGAGCACGTTCTTGCGGATCTCGAAGTTGCGCCCCTCCACCTGGGTCTGCGCGCTCCGGATGCCGCGGGTGACCATCTTGGACTCCAGCGGGAGGTCGTCCGGGAACCCCGCGCGGTTCATCATCGTCTCGGCCAGGCCGGCGTTGAACAGGCGCATCAGGTCGTCGGTCATCGACAGGTAGAAGCGGGACTCCCCCGGGTCGCCCTGACGACCCGACCGGCCCCGAAGCTGGTTGTCGATCCGCCGTGACTCGTGCCGCTCGGTGCCCAGCACGTACAGGCCGCCCACGTCGACCACCTCGTCGTGCTCGGCCGCGACGGCTGCGGTGGTCGACGCCAGCGTGGCGGGCCAGGCCGCCTCGTACTCCTCGGGGTTCTCCGCCGGGTCCAGGCCCTTCTCGGCCAGCGCCTGCACGGCCATGAACTCGGCGTTGCCGCCGAGCATGATGTCGGTGCCACGGCCGGCCATGTTGGTCGCCACCGTGACCGCGCCCTTGCGGCCGGCCTGCGCGACGATCGACGCCTCACGGGCATGCTGCTTGGCGTTCAGCACCTCGTGGGGCACCCCGAACTTGCGGAGCATCTTCGACAGCAGCTCGGACTTCTCCACGCTGACGGTGCCGACCAGCACGGGCTGGCCCTCCGCGTGCCGGGCGACGATGTCGTCCACCACGGCCTTGTACTTGACCTCCTCGTTCTTGTACACGAGGTCGGACTGGTCGAGCCGGATCATCGGCCGGTTGGTCGGGATGGGGACGACCCCCAGGCCGTAGGTGGCCTGGAACTCCGCGGCCTCGGTCTGGGCGGTGCCGGTCATCCCGGCGAGCTTGTCGTACAGCCGGAAGTAGTTCTGCAGGGTGATCGTGGCGAGCGTCTGGTTCTCCGCCTTGATCGGCACGCCCTCCTTGGCCTCGATCGCCTGGTGCATGCCCTCGTTGTACCGGCGACCGGGCAGCATCCGGCCGGTGTGCTCGTCGACGATGAGCACCTCGCCGCTCATCACGACGTAGTCCTTGTCGCGGGAGTACAGCTCCTTGGCCTTGAGCGCGTTGTTCAGGAAGCCGATCAACGGGGTGTTCAGGGACTCGTAGAGGTTCTCGATCCCGAGGTAGTCCTCGACCTTCTCGATCCCCGGCTCCAGCACCCCGACGGTGCGCTTCTTCTCGTCGACCTCGTAGTCGGCCTCGGGCTGCAACCGCTTGGCCACCTTGGCGAACTCGGCGTACCACTTGTTCGCGTCGCCCGACGCCGGACCCGAGATGATCAGCGGCGTCCGGGCCTCGTCGATCAGGATGGAGTCGACCTCGTCGACGATGGCGTAGTGGTGGCCGCGCTGAACGAGCTCTTCCGGGCGCCAGGCCATGTTGTCGCGCAGGTAGTCGAAGCCGAACTCGTTGTTGGTGCCGTAGGTGATGTCCGCCAGGTACTCGCGGCGACGCTCCTCCGGCCGCTGACCGGTGACGATGCATCCGGTGGTCATCCCGAGGAAGCGGAACACGCGCCCCATCAGGTCGCTCTGGTAGCTCGCGAGGTAGTCGTTGACCGTGACCACGTGCACACCGTTGCCGGTCAGCGCGTTCAGGTAGGCCGGGAGCGTGGCGACCAGGGTCTTGCCCTCACCGGTCTTCATCTCGGCGATGTTGCCTAGGTGCAGGGCGGCCCCACCCTGGATCTGGACGTCGAAGTGACGTTGGCCGAGGGTGCGCTGGGCGGCTTCACGCACCGCGGCGAAGGCCTCGGGGAGCAGGTCGTCGAGCGTGTCCCCCTCAGCCAGGCGAGCCTTGAAACGATCGGTCTCCTCACGCAGCTCTGCGTCGCTGAGCGAGTGGAAGCTGTCCTCCAGCGCGTTGACCTGGTCGGCGATGTTGGCGAGCTTCTTCAGGATCCGGCCCTCGCCGATGCTGAGGACCTTGTCGAGGATCGAGGGCACGCGGTTGCTCCAGACTCATCAACGTCCCGCGCCGGACGGCGGCGGGCTGCGACGACGCCGGGCGCCGTGATGCGCCTCGGCGCAGACCACTCACCATCGTAGGCGAGCCCACGCCCCGGTCGAGCCCGGAACGTCGCCGATCGCTCAGACCCGGACGAACCCGGCCGCCGGCCGATCCGTCGAGACGGACCCTCAACCCAGGTGCCCGCCCCCGCCCGCACCCGCCACGGCGTCACGCAGCGCGGTCACCAGGTCGCCGTGAGCCTCGTCGCTCAGGCTCACCCGGCCCAGTCCCAGCCACCGGGCCATGAGGGACAGCTCGGCGGCCAGGTCGGCGGCGACCATACCCGGCGCAGCGGGATGACCGTTCGGCTCGTGGTGGGCGGCCTGGACCCGGAGCACTCCCGCCTGCCGGTCGGCCTTGAGGTCCACGAGCGCGGCGATCCGGTCGCCGAGCAGGAAGGGCAGCACGTAGTACCCGTGCACCCGCTTGTGCGCGGGGGTGTAGATCTCGATCCGGTAGCGGGTGCCGAACAGCTCCTCGAGCCGCCGCCGTTCGAAGACCAGCGGATCGAACGGGCTGAGCAGGGCCCGCCCACTCACCGCCCGCGGCAGCGAGGCGTCCCGGTGCAGGTACGTCGGACGCGCCCAGCCACGGACGACCACAGGGTGAAGCACGCCGTCGTCGACCAGGTCGCTGGTGGCCTGCGCGACCCTCGGGCCCCTGACGCGGAAGTAGTCGGCGAAGCATGCCGTGGTCCCGATGCCGTGCGCCCGCGCGCCGATCTCGATCAGGGCCCGCACGGCGGCGTCGTCGTCGGGTCGGGGCGCGGCGAGCACCTCGCGCGGGAGCACGCGGGTGGTGAGGTCGTAGCACCGCTCGAACGCGGAGTTGCGCCGGGCCGCGGTGACCTCGCCGGTGAAGAACAGGAACTCCAGCACCCGTTTGGCCACCGACCAGTTCCAGCCCCAGCCCGACGGGACCCTCGGGTGCTCGGCAGCGAACCCCTCGTGCACCTCACGGGCCGTCAGCGGCCCCCGCTCGGCGATCAGGTCGCGGATCTCGGCGAGCACCCCGGGGTGCCGGACCGGCACCTCCCTGATGCTCCCCCAGGCGTGCTCGAGAAAGGCGCGCTGGCGCCAGCCGAGCAGGCGGAAGGTCGTCGGTGGCACCAGCGAGGCCTCGTGCGCCCATGCCTCCACGAGCCGCCGCGGCGCACGTCCGCTCGCCCGGTCCAGCAGCGCGAGGTCGTACGGCCCGATCCGGGAGTACGCCGGCATCAGGTGGGCGCGGGCGAGCACGTTCACCGAGTCGATCTGGAGCAGGCCCACCCGGTCGACCACCTGCTGCAGGTGCCGCATGGTGGGGGCCACGTCACGCCGCGCCCGGTCCAGGCCCTGCGCGCGCAGGGCGATGCGTCGCGCCTGAGCCAGGCTCAGGTCCTCGCGCGCGTGGACGAGGGGCGGAGCTGACGCAGCAGGCACGGGCACCATCCTGGCCCGCCCCCCCGACAGTCGCCCACTCGGCCCGGCCGATCGAACAGCCCCCGCTCAGGGAGCCTCGTGCTGGACGGCCCGGTGACTAGCCGGCCCGATGACTAGACGGCCTCCGCGACCCGGACCGGGGTGTCCAGGCGGAGCACCCCGTAGCTCCACCCGCGCCGCCGGTAGACCACCGAGGGCAGGGCGGTGTCCACGTCGATGAACAGGAAGAAGTCGTGACCCACCATCTCCATCTGGTAGAGGGCGTCGTCAACCGTCATGGGCTGGGCCCGGTGCACCTTCTCGCGGATCACGATCGGCGAGTCGCCGAGCACCTTCTCCACGCTGCCGTCCTCGGCCACCCTGGAACCGTCGTCGGCCGGTGCGTCGAGGTGGCCGTTCTGCGAGGCGGGAAGATCGACCGCGAGCACGTCGACCGGCGGGGCCGGGAGCGAGCGATGGTGGTCCTTGCGCCGGTCGCGAGCGCGGCGGAGCCGCTCCATCAACCGGGTCGTCGCCATGTCCAGCGCCGCATGTGGGTCATCGGCGCTGGCCTCGGCTCGCACGACGGGTCCCTTTCCGTGCACGGTGAGCTCGACCCGCTCGGAGATCTCGGACAGCCGTGGGTTGTTCTCGTGGCTGATCTCCACGTCGACCCGCTGCGCCCGTGGCGCCAGCTGCGCGACCTTGGTGAGCTTGCCCTCGACGTGCCGACGGAACTTCTCCGGAACCTCGACATGACGGCCGACGACGACGATCTCCATGGCTGACCTCCTTGGGGGGAAGGGATGGGGCGGCGGACCCGCCCGGTGGACCTCGCGACTGAAACGTCGTACTCGAAGCACCACCTCCTCCCGCGCGGAGCGAACGTCTGCGCGGGCCCGGTCGGACGGCGCGAACGCCGCGGCGGCCGGACTCATTGCCTAGTCCGAAGGTAACCCGCCGGGCGACCGGAGAGAAGGCATCAGAGGGCGAAGTCTTGACCAGTTGCCCACCGTCGGCACGGATCGGTGGGTGCCGTCTCAGACGGTGGTCACGCGGCGCTGATGACGATCTTGGAACGGGGATGGGCGTCCGCGTAGTGCCGGAACGCGTCGGCGGCCCCTGCCAGCGGGAAGGTCCGTTCCACGACGGGGACGACCTTCCCTGCCTCGATGAGCGCGGTCAGGGCGTCCAGGTGCTCCCGGCCGGGCCTGACGGTCAGGACGACCAGCCGCTGCCTGACCACGGTCGACATCGCCAGGGCCCGGATCATCCGTCCGATCGGGCCGGTCACCCGGTTCCCGCTTCCCGACGAGAGCACGAGCGTCCCGGTGGGCGTGAGCGCCCGTCGACAGGCCCGGAGCGAGTGGTTCCCGACCAGGTCGAGGATCACGTCGTAGCGCCGGCCACCGGCGGTGAAGTCCTCGTTCGTGTAGTCGATGACATGGGTGGCCCCGAGCGAACGGACCAGATCGACGTTGCGGGTGCTGCACACGCCGGTCACCTCGGCCCCCAGGGCCGCGGCGATCTGCACGGCGAAGGTGCCCACGCCCCCGGAGGCGCCGTTGACGAGCACGCGCTGGCCGGGCCCGACCTTCGCGAGGTCCCGCATCCCCTGGAGCGCCGTGTTCCCGGCGAGCGGGACCGTGGCGGCCTCCTCGAAGGTGAGGTTGGTCGGCTTGTGCGCCGCGAGTGCCTGCGGGACACGGGCGTACTCGGCATAGGCGCCCCCCGTGATCTCGGCATACACCTCGTCGCCCGGTCGGAAGTCGGTGACCCGCTTCCCCACCGCCTCGACGGTCCCCGCCAGGTCGCGCCCCGGAACGGGGTGACGCGGCCGTCGGAGGCCGGCCATCAGCCGGAGCAGATAGGGGGTACCGGAGAGCATGAACCAGTCGGCCCGGTTGATCGAGGCCGCGCCCACCCGGACCAGCAGCTCGTCATCGGTGATCGACGGCAGAGCGACGTCCTCGAGCCCGAGCACGTCGGCCGATCCGTAGGAGTGGTAGGTGATCGCCTTCATCGTGTGCGGGTCTCCCTGAGAGTGGGGGTGGAGGGACTGGGCGTCACTCGACCGAGCGAAGGATCTGCTCGACGGCTGCGGTCCTGGTGCGCAGCTCGGCCATGTCCGTGGCGATCCGCTGCTGGGCGTCCATCGTCTTCTCGGCGAGCTGCTCATACCGGTCCACGAGCTGACGGATCTCCTCCTGGCCGCCGGCGGCGATCTTGATCTTGCGGTTCTCCTGCCAGATGGCGAACGCCGAGACGATGAGGAGGAACACCACGAAGATCACGCCGAGGATCAGGATCACCTGTGGCCACTCGGGGGAGGAACTGGTGCCGGCTGTCGTTGCTGTGGCCAGCGCGTGGAGGTACATCAGGACTTCTCCTTCGTTGCGGGACCCCGCTCGGGGTCCGACGGGGTGAGGGTGGTGGCCATCTCGGCCAGCACCGCGGGGGTGAGGTGCAGCGCGAAGTCCGCGACCTCGAAGTACTTCATGGCCTTGCCGTCGTCCGAGAGCTCGAGGGTTCCGACGATCAGCCCGACCGCCTCGAGCCGCTGCAGGTGCATGTGAAGCAGTGGGCGGCTCACGCCGATCTCACGCGCCAGGTGGCTCACGTAGTCCCGGCCGCCGGCCAGCGTCGCGACGATCCGTAGCCGGATCGGGTTGGCGAGGGCCGACAGCATCCCGACCAGCTCGTCGCCGGTCGGCAGGTCTGACGTCATGCGTCTCCTTCACGTGTCAGAACTCTCTTACATATGAAAGATAGCGGTCCATGCCCCGCCCGTCCAGCCGCGCTCACATCGAGGCGACGACGGCGCCCCGCTTGCGCCCGGTGTCCACGTGCCCGTGCGCCTGCGGCACCTGCCCGAGGGAGCAGACGTGGTCGATGACCGGTCGCAGCGTCCCCTGCTCCGCCAGCCCGAGGATCCCGGCCAGGTCCTCCGCCCTGCATTCGGGCCTGCGCAGGCCCGTGAAGGCGATCCCGGCCCTCGTCGAGCCGACCCAGCGCGTCCAGAGCCCCTGGAACAGGATCGCGACGTCCGGGACCGTCGTCAGGTATATCCCCCCGGGCCGCAGCGCGGCACGGCACTCGCGGTACGACCGGGTGCCGACGGCATCGAGGACGACGTCGTACGCGTTCGCGGCCGAGGCGAAGTCGCCCGTCGCGTAGTCGATCACCTCGTCCGCACCCAGGGACCGCACCAGCTCGGCGTTCGCCGCGCTGCACACCCCCGTCACGTGCGCGCCGAGGTGCTTGGCAAGCTGGACGGCCGCCGTGCCGACGGACCCCGATGCGCCGTTGACGAGAACGCGCTGCCCTGGCCGGACCTTCGCGTGGTCGCGCAGGAAGGGCAGGGCGGTCAGTCCGCCCTCGGCGACGGCGACGGCATCGGTCAGGGACAGTTCGGCAGGGACCCTGGCCAGGCCGATGGCGGAGACGGACGTGCTCCGCGTAGCCGCCCATCGGCGCCCCGGTGGCTCCGGCCACCCGGTCGCCCACCTGCCAGTCCGCGACGCCCGGACCGACCGCGGAGATCTCGCCGGCCACCTCGCTGCCGAGGACACGAAGCCGCGGACGGCGTGGCCCGGCCGCCAGCCGAGCGGCGAACGGCACCCCGGCCCGGAGCGCGGCATCCGCAGCCGTGACCGCAACCGCGCGAACCCTGACCAGCACCTCGCCCTCCCGAGGGGTCGGCGTCGGCACCACCTCGAGGCCGAGCACATCGGGCGGGCCGTAACGGCGGTAGACCACCGCACTCATGGTCGGGGCGACGGCGGGAGCGGCGGGATCGGTCGTACGCGGCTTCGTCTGGCGGGTCGGGGACATGGAGGCTCCTTGAGGGTGCGCGAAGGGAGGGCCACGAGGCGGACGCCTCGTGCACCGGACGAGCGGGGTTGGGCTAGCCGTCGGTCTCCGGGTAGCCGAAGACGTCGTCGAGCGGGACCCCGAACACCCGCGCGATCTGGAAGGCCATCTCGAGGGTCGGCGAGTAGCGACCCTGCTCGATGGCGATGATGGTCTGTCGGGTCACGCCGACGCGGTCCGCGAGCTCGGCCTGCGTCATCTCGCCGTTCGCGAAGCGCAGGGTGCGGATCGCGTTGGTCACTCTGGTGGGTCTACCCATGGCTACAGCCCCCGGCGGTAGGCGACGAGCTTCACCGAGCCGCCGATCATTGTGGAGACGAGCGCGACCACGTAGATCGCGTTGGCGATCCAGAAGTGGTCCGCCTCGACCATGGCGAGGCCGAGGGGGAGGATCACGCCGAAGCCGAGGACGCTGCCGCCGACGTACTCACCGAAGCGGTGGATCTCTCTGTCGCGGGCGTCACGCTTGTCGGCCTCGCTCGGCCTGGCGATCGCCACCGCGATGGTGGCCAGGATCGACGCGACGACGGCGATGCCGATCGCCCACAGCATCACCGGCGCGTAGTTGACGTCGGTCAGCGGACCGCCGTCCGCCCGGCGCAAGATCACCGCCGCGTAGCCGACGAAGGTCGCCAGGCCGATCCCGATGAATGCCCAGATGCCCTTCTCGTCGAACGACATGCCCACTCCCGATGTCTAGAAAACTTGACATGAGGAATGTAAGGCAGAGCAGACGTGATGTCAAGAATTCTTGACCACGGAAGCCGCGCCTCGCGTCGGCTCCCCGCGTCACCCCACGGGCCGGCGGTCCACCCGGTCGGGGAGGACCTTCCACTCGGTCTCGCCGAAGGTGAAGTCACACACGTCGAGGTCCAGTTGGCCCAGGTAGGTCGCGAGTTGCGCTCGCAGGCCACGGTTACGGTCCTCATTGAGTTCAGCCAGCTTCAGGGCGGCCAGCTCCACCGCACCCGGGTTGGTGGGCGACTCCCACTCCTCGGCATCCGTTCGCAGCCACGGATCCGCCGTGAACAGGACGACGTCCGAGGTGTCCGTGACGGACCAGTCGTTGCGGTGGCACACGGCTCGGAGCTGGGAAGTCGCCCACTCGAACTGGTCGTCCGGGCTGTCGGATGCCACCCAGGTCCCGTCCCGGGTGATGGCGCCGCGAACCAGACTCACCATGTTTCCGTCGGTGTGCATCTTCCAGATGGTGCCCTCTACCCGACGCTGCTCCCGGGTGTTCTGGACGCGGACCCATGCGACCACACCGCCGAGGAACACGACGAGGAGGGCGGTCCCAGACCCCAGCAGGGTCACCAACTCGACCACAGCTGCGCGCCCGCCGGTCAACCAGGCCACGGCAACAGGGACGACCACCAGTGCAGCCAGGGCGGCCACAGCCAGCAGAGGCCTGGGCTCTGGTCCAGAGGCGCCGCGGCCTGGGCCCGCGTGCGTACCGCGCATGATCACGAGCGTAGTCGCGGTCAGGGCATCCGGACGTCGACCTGCGCTGTGCCGTCGAGCTGGAAGGCGGCCGCGCTCCCCCCCGCGCTGACCTCGTACTCCCCCAGCCACCCGCTCACCGCGACCCGACCTGCGTCGTCGGTGCGCATGGTCGTCGGCGCGAGCCACCAGTCGCCCTTCACCAACGCACGCAGCGCGTCGTAGGAGGGCTTGGGCGTGCCGTCGGCGCGGACGAACCCTCCGGGGGCGCCCAGCCACGCGCCGTCGTCGGAGATGCCCCAGTAGGTGACCGCGTGCACCGACGGGTGCGACGCCAGGGTCGTGTAGTGGCGCACCACCTCGTCCGCCTGACGCTCCTCGCCCTCGGGGGTCGACGGCCAGTCGGGGATCCGGTAGTCGTTCAGGTCCACGATCTCCGGCGGCATCAGGTGCCCCGACAGCAGGGTGGACTCGGTGAAGTGGATCGGCAGGTTGTACCGCGCGAAGCGATCCAGGATGGCCAGGGTCTTCTCCTCGCCCCAGTAGCCCTGGTGCATGTGGCTCTGCAGCCCGAGCACGTCGATCCGGATCCCGGCCTCCAGCACACCCTCGATCAGGCACTCGTACGCCGTGGACATGTCGAAGTCGTTGAGCAGCAGGGTCGCCGACGGGTTGGCGGCCCGGGCCTCGTCGAAGGCCATCCGGACGGTCGCGATCCGGCCCCTCGCCCGGGCCAGCGGGGTGATCCCGTTGGGCTCGGCGGTGAACACGGGCATGATCACGGCCTCGTTGATCGCGTCCCAGGTGTCGATCAGACCCGCGAAGTCGCCCACCTCGCGTCGGATGCGTTCGCGCTGCACCCGCTCCACCTCGTCGACGGACAGGTCGAGCAGCCATCTCGGCTGGACCGTGTGCCACACCAGGGGATGCCCCTTGACCCCCACGCCCCGGTCGACGAACCACTGCGCGGCGCGGCGGAGCCGCTCGGTGTCCGGGTGACCGCGCTCCGGCTCGAAGCGCCCCCAGTAGAAGGGCAGCGTCGCGGTGTTGAAGACGTCCAGCCACAGCTCCGCCAGGCGGTCCAGGTGCTCCAACCGGGCGCCGGCGAACGTCTCCACATCCTCCGGGCGCAGCGCGGTCTCCCCGTTCGCGAGCGGGATGAAGTCGAAACCGATGTTGCCGAACCCGAACGCGTGCCGACGCTGCGCGACGACGACGTCCGCGTCGGCCAGCGGGCTCCCGTCCGGCCGTAGGACCGTCACCGCCGCGTCAGCGATCCTGTGGCGCAGGGTGGGGTCGGGCTGCGGGGACTGCCCCGCGGTGACCGGCGTCGAGCTCATCGCTCCTCCTTGGTCGACTCCTCAGAGCCCGCCACGTCCCGATCCCGTCGGGAGGCCTGCGGGGCGGGCGTGGCGGCGAGCACCACCGCGCCCAGGACGAGGCCCCCGCGGCTGGTGATCTCCCTCTCGCAGACCGCAAGCGTGCTCCCGGTCGTCACCACGTCGTCGACCAGCAGGTGCAGGCGCCCGGCACGGTCCGCGTGCGTGCGGCGGAGCGCGAAGCTGCCCGAGGTGTTGCGGCCCCGGGCCCGGGCGCCGAGGCCGACCTGGTCGCGGGCGGAACGCCGACGCAGCACCGGGGCGAGGTCTGCCCCCACGCCGGCGTCGCCCAGGCCCCGGACCACCCCGGCCGCGAGGAGGCCCACGAGGTCGGCCCCGCGCCGTCGCCGCGCCGCAAGGCTGGAGGGGACCGGCACGACGTCCACCGGATCCGGCCCGACGCCGCCGCGCAGCCGGGCGCCCACGGCGCGGCCGGCTCGCTGCGCCGACGCCACGACGACCGGGGTCAGGTCGGCCCGCCCGCGGTCCTTCCAGGCCACCACGATCCCCCGCACGGCCCCCGAGTAGCCGGCGACTGCCCACACCGGCAGTGGAGCGATGCGGTCCATCCGGTCCAGGCGGGGGACGTCGGCCTCGCAGCGCCGGACCGGCTGGTTCAGCGACCCAGCGCAGGTGTCGCAGAGCGTCTCGTCGTGCCGACCGCAGCCGGGGCACTCGACGGGGACGACCAGGCGGGCGAGATCGCGCACCCAGGTGACCACGATGGCGCCCAGTGCCCGGCCCGCGTCGCTCCGCACCGGACGAGCGTCCCTCGCCGAGGGCTCCCGCGGGTGCCGTCCACAGGACTAGCCGGGGAAGGCGACGTCGGTCACCTCGGTGGCCACGACCGCCCACACCTCACCCTGCCGTAGCCAGAGCTGACCGTCGCGGTCCACGACGTACTGCGCGCGCATGCCCTTCCCGGTGGCGATCCCGATGGCCCCCTCGATGAGAGACGTCGGCGTCGTCGGACCACCGACCGGGACGAGGTGCATCATCGGCGAGCCACCGCTCCCGGTGACCCCGAGCACCGCCACGTCCACCTCGTCCAGCCAGCTGACGTCGGTCGCGTCGGTCAGGGACGCGCCGATCTGCCAGCGCTCTCCCAGTCGCAGCGGTCGGCCCGACTCGTCCCGGACGACCCCCGCCACGTCCACCGAGACCCGCCCGTTCTCGTCGGCCGACACCACGACGACCCGCGCGCCGTCGCGCGCAACCCGGGCGGACCTGACCGCGGCACCCGCCAGCCAATCGGCGGCGATGTCCGTCTGCGTCCCGTCAGCGGCCACACCGACGAGCCGCCCCGCGGCCACCTCGGGGCCGGACCACACCCAGCCGAACCGGTCCACGGACGGGGGGATCAGCGCCGCCCCGGCGAGGAGCTCGACGGGGTCCCCGCCGTCCTGGGGCAGGAGCATCACCCGCGAGGTACCGCTGCGCACCACCCGCAGGGAGCCGTCCGGACTCAGGGCCAGGCGGGTGGCACCCAGTCCCTCCATCGGGGGAACGTCCTCGAGCGGCAGGATCTCCCCCTGCTCGATCACCGCCAGCGCGCCGTCGGTGAGGAGGTATGGCCCGCTCTCGGGCGCTGGGTCGACGATGAGCTCGGCACCCGCGTTGTTCACCCAGGGGAGCCCACCCACGGTCACCGCGACCTCGGTGATCGCAATCGGCAGGTTCAGCAGGGTCGCCTCGAGCTGCACCTGGAGCAGGTTGCGATCCGCACCGGCCAACGACGCCGGCGCCGCGAGGTCGACCGTGGCCACGGTGCCGTCGATCGTCACGGCGGACACGTTCAGCGCGGGTGCGTCCGCGGCGACCCGGTCGCCGCTGACGACCGCGTCCCGCAACCAGCTGGACGGGCCGTCGAGCAGCGCCGCGACCGCCATTGCGGGCATGTTGGCCGTCGGGAAGTGCCGGAGGTCGGGAACCAGGTGGGTCAGGTCGGGGCTCGCGAAGTACACGGAGACCTCGCGGTAGAGCTGCTCGAAGTCGCGCGGTGACATCACCACACCGTCCGGTGCCGAGGAGATGCGCCACTGGTCGGCGGCGTCCTGCGCCAGCTCGAACTCCATGACGTGCGGCGCCCGGGCCACCGCCTCCGTGTACACCCCGCCCTCGTCGACGACGGCCGCGACGGGCACCGTGACGACCACGCTGCCGTCAGCGCGGCCATGGACCTGCGGGCCCTGGACCGTGTGGATCAGCACCTGCTGACGCGGGTTCCACTCCGCCCGGGGGGTGAGGAACTTGCGGGCGACCTCGAACTCGTCGGACAGGCCCGCGGCGCCGGCGGCCAGGAAGCCCCGGACGATCTCCTCGGGTGTGCCGTCGGCAACCGGGTCGACGGCGAGCGAGAGGGGCGCCCCCAGCTCGCCCACCGGGACGTCACCCTCCTGCACGGGGCCCGCGGTGGGGATCCCCGTGCAGCCGGCGAGCACCGCGGCGACGACGAGCGCGGTGGCGGCCGTCTGTCTGCGGCCGCGCCGGGCGACGAGCGCGAGGGCTGCCATCAGGCCTCCAGCCGATCGAGGTCAGGGAGCGCGGCCGGGTCCAGCTCCGGGCGCTCCGCGGGTTCGGGGGCCGGTCCGTCGGCGTCGTCGGGAACCAGCGGGAGCGGCGAGCTGGTCAGCGTGATCCCCGCGCGTCGGGGCAGCGTGAGCCGGAAGCATGCGCCGTGGTCCGGACGCCCCCAGGCCTCGAGCCAGCCGCCGTGCAGGTGGGCGTCCTCGATCGAGATGGCGAGGCCGAGCCCCGTTCCCCCGATGCTGCGCGACCGGGCGACGTCCGCCCGCCAGAACCTGTCGAAGACGTGCAGCGCGTCCTCGGCGGTCATGCCAAGTCCGTGGTCCCGGACCGTGACGGCGACAGCCTGCGAGTCGGCGGCCACGCGCACCGCGACCGGCCGCTCCTCGGCGTGCTCGATCGCGTTGATCACCAGGTTGCGCAGGATGCGCTCCACCCGGCGAGGATCGATGTCCACGACGGTCGCGCCCGCGGGAAGGTCCACCTCGAGCCAGACGCCCCGCCGGGCGGCGATGGGCGCCGCGGTGTCCACGACGGTCACCACCACGTCGCGCAGGTCCCGGCTCTCGGCGTCCAGCAGGGCCGCCCCCGCGTCGAACCTGCTCATCTCGAGCAGGTCGGCGAGGAGTGCCTCGAACCGGTCGAGCTGGGCGGTGAGGAGCTCGGCCGACCGGGCGGCTCCCGGGTCGAGTCCGTCCTTGGACGCGTAGAGCACCTCGGCGGCCATCCGGATGGTCGTCAGCGGGGTGCGCAGCTCGTGGGAGACGTCCGAGACGAACCGCCGCTGGAGACGGGAGAGGTTCTCCATCCGCTGGATCTGGTCCTGCAGGCTCTCGGCCATCTCGTTGAAGGAGCGGGCAAGTGTGGCCATCTCGTCCACGCCCCGAACGGTCATCCGCTCGGCCAGGAGGCCGTCCGCGAGGCGCTCGGCCACCCGTGCCGCGCTGCGCACGGGCTGCACGGCCTGGCGGGTCACCAACCACGTCATCGCTCCGAGCAGGATGACCAGCCCGACGGCGGCCAGCGCGAGCACCTGCTGCACGAAGGCCAGGGTGCGCTGCTCGTAGGCGAGGTTGTACAGGTAGTACAGCTCGTAGCGACCGGCGGCGGGGACCAGCACCGTCGAACCGATCACGATGCCGGGGTCCACGCGTTCCTTATCGGTGGGGATCCCCACCGGCATCCACTGCTGCACCTCAGAGCCCTGCACCGCGGCGCGGAGCTCGGGGGAGATGAGCGCCGCGTACTCAGGGTCCGTCGTCGTGCGGTCCGAGACGAAGAACTGCGCCTGGGTGCCCGGCGTCCGGCGGAGGAAGACGCCCTCCCCCTCCTCCGCCGACCGGCCCACCTGGAGCCGGGAGATCAGCGAGATGACCAGCTGCTCCACGGCGTCCGGGGTCGCGGCGTTGGAGCCGTCCAGGGTCAGCTGAGCCTGCCGGGTGTTCAGGGCGCTCTCGCTGAGCAGCTGCTCGACGCGCTGGTCGTACATGCCGTCGGCGATCGAGTTGGACAGGTAGCCGCCGAGGGCGACGAGCGCGGCCATGCCCACCACGAGCGTCGACGTGATCACCCGGATCTGCAGGGACGCGCGCCACGTGTGCACGGCGGCGGTCAGCAGGGTCACGGCGCGCGAGGCCCCCCTGGCCGCGGCGTTGGCGGTGGTCGCGACCACCGAACCGCCTCGCGCCTGCAGGTTCACGGCTCCCCGGTGCCGGCCTTGTATCCGACGCCGCGCACCGTGACGACGATCTCCGGGTTCTCCGGGTCGTGCTCGATCTTGGAACGGAGCCGCTGGACGTGCACGTTGACCAGTCGCGTGTCCGCGGCGTGCCGGTAGCCCCACACCTTCTCCAGCAGCACCTCACGCGTGAAGACCTGCCAGGGTTTGCGGGCCAGCGCTACGAGCAGGTCGAACTCGAGCGGCGTCAGAGAGATGTGCGCGCCGTCCCGGGCGACGCGGTGCCCGGTGACGTCGATCTCCAGGTCGCCGATCGTCAGGTGCTCGGGGGTGGGCTCGTCCGTCCGGCGCAGGCGGGCGCGCACGCGGGCGATGAGCTCCTTGGGCTTGAACGGCTTGGAGATGTAGTCGTCGGCACCCGACTCGAGGCCGAGCACGACGTCGACCGTGTCGCTCTTGGCGGTGAGCATCACGATCGGCACCCCGGACTCGGTGCGGATCAGCCGGCAGATCTCGTTCCCGTCCTTGCCCGGGAGCATCAGGTCGAGGAGCACGAGATCGGGCTGACCGGCGTGGAAGGCGTCCATCGCCTCGTCGCCATGGGCGCAGAAGAGAGGCTCGTACCCCTCCGAGCGCAGCACGATGCCGATCATCTCGGCCAGGGCGAGGTCATCGTCGACCACCAGGATGCGACCCTTCATGCGCTCCATGGTGTCACTCTGCGGCACACCCGCGCACACACTGCCCCGAGCGACCACGCCCGGGAGGCGTCCGTGGCACGATGGGCGCCGACCTCGGCGACGCCGCGCACGTGCGACGTCGCGCGAGGATCAGGCAACCGACAGCAGGAGGGCAGCGGTGTCCGAGCCTCACGAGACCCACGACAGCGGCGACACCTCGGGGCCGGAGGCCACGCCCGGTGAGCCCACCGGCTGGGGCCCGGGGCTCGTCCAGCCGATCGGGTACCACCCGCCCGCCGCGCCACCACCGGGTCAGCCGGGCCAGCCTGCGCCCCAGTACGGCCAGCCCCAGTACGGCCAGCCCCAATACGGCCAACCCCAATACGGCCAACCCCAATACGACCAACCCCAGTACGACCAACCCCAGTACGGCCAACCCCAGTACGGCCAACCCCAATACGGCCAACCCCAATACGGCCAACCCCAATACGGCCAACCTCCCGGCGGCCCGCAGCAGGGCTACACGCCCCCGGCTCTCCAGCGGGGCATCGTCCCGCTCCGACCGCTGAGCCTCGGCGAGATCTTCGACGGCGCCTTCCGCTCGATCCGCGCGAACCCCCGGGTGATGTTCGGGTTCAGCGCGATCGTGGTGACGATCTCGGTGATCATCTCGAGCCTGGTCCAGTGGTACAGCTTCGGCGCGTTCGGCGAGTACCTGATGATGTCGGAGAGCACCCTCCCGGACGACGCCCTCGCCGACCTGCCGTCGGTCTTCATCGGCTACGCGGCGATCATCGTCGTCAGCCTGGCCTCCACCACCATCCTCACGGGGGTCCTGATCCTCTCCGTGAGCCGATCCGTGATCGGCGAGAAGGTCTCGGTCGGCGAGATCTGGCAGCAGGCGCGCCCGCAGATCTGGCGACTGCTGGGCCTCACCATCCTGGTGCTGCTCATCATCGCGATCGGCCCGCTCCTGTGGTTCGGGGCGATCATCGCCATGGCTGCGATGGACGCGGTCGGCCCGGCCATCGGTGCCTTCTTCATCGGTGGCATCGGCGCACTCGTCTGGCTCGCGTGGATCTCCGTGCGCACGCTGCTGTCCACCCCTGCCCTGATGCTGGAGCGGCTCGGGGTGATCGCCGGCCTGACCAGGGGGTGGCGGCTCTCGCGCGGCTCCTTCTGGCGCCTGCTCGGCATCTACCTGCTCACCACCGTGATCGTGGGAACCGTGGCGTCGATCATCGTCGCGCCCGTCTCGATGATCGCCATGCTGGTCTCGATGAACCCCTACTCGGACCCGGTGGCCCTGGCGATCACCGGGGTCGGGTCCGTCCTGGGATCCGTGCTGACCACGCCGTTCACGGCGGCCGTGGTGGCCCTGCTCTACATCGACACCCGGATCCGCCGCGAGGGTCTGGACGTGGAGCTCACCCGGGCCGCCGAGGCCGCCGCGGCGGCAGCCCCCGAGGGACAGGCCTGGCGCTGACGTGCAGCTCACCGCCCTGCTCGGTCCCGCGCTGAGCCCAGGCCGCCTGCTCAGCGACGTCCCGGTGGTGCCCGACGCCGAGACCGCACGCAGGTGGGCGGCTGCCGAGCTGGCCGACCCGATCTACCACAAGCGGCAGAGCCTGCTCGAGGTGGCGTGGGAGTGGATCCAGGAGCGCCTGGCCGAGGCTCAGCAGGCGCTGGGGCAGGTCGACGCCGGGTTCGCCGCCCTGCTCTTGGTGGTGGTCGTCGTCCTCGGCGTGCTGATCGCCCTGGCCGTCGCCGGGCCGGTCCGTCGCGCCCGGCGGGCCGGCCGGGCCTCCACCGAGGTGTTCGTGGACGACGAGCGGAGCGCCGCCGAGCTCCGAGCGAGCGCCGACGCGCTGGCAGCGGCGGGCCGCTGGAGCGAGGCGGTGCTCGACAGGTTCCGGGCAATCCTGCGCTCGCTGGACGAGCGCGCCGTGCTGGACGACCGCCCCGGCCGAACTGCCCACGAGGGTGCGCTCGAGGCCGCGGGGGCCCTGCCCGCGTGCGGCGACGACCTGCTCCGGGCCAGCGGCCTGTTCGACGACGTGTGCTACGGCGACGTGCATGCGACGTCCGACGACGACGCGTGGCTGCGCGAGGTGGACGCGGCCGTCCGGGCGGCCACGCCGGTCGCCACGCGCACACCGACCGGGGTGCTGGCGGTCCCCGGATGAGGGCCCCGACGCTCTCTCCGGTGCGACCCGTACTGGCGCGGCCGCTCCCGGGCGCCGACGCCTCGGTCATGGGTGACGGGACCACGGCGGGCAGCAGGGCCGAAGCTCGATGGCGCAGCGCCCGCTTCCCGATCACCGTTCTGCTCGTGCTGGTCGGCGCCGGCCTGCTCAGCTCCCTGCTCACCGCGCGCACGTCGGCGGTCCCGCTCGCCCCGGACAACCCCGGGAGCGGCGGCGCACGGGCGCTCGCCGAGATCCTGCGCGCCCAGGGCGTGCAGGTCGAGTACGTCCGGACCACGAACGAGGCCGTCGCGGCGGCCCAGGACGGCACCACGCTGCTCGTCGTCGGGACGATGAACCTCTTCGGCGACCAGGTCACCCGGATCCGGGACACCGAGGCGGACCTGGTGGTCGTGGGCCCCGCCGCCTACGACGTCCCGAGACTCACCAACGGGGCCTTCGACGTCCTCGACAGCTGGGCGACGGAGCCGCGCCTGCGTGCGGCGGGGTGCGCCGATCCTGACGCGGTCGCCGCGGAGAAGATCCTCACCGGGGCGTACTCCCTGGAGGCCTCAAGCCCGTCGGCCATCACCTGCTTCCCGCCCGACGGCGGTCTCGGAGGCGGCGCGTACGGCATCGACGTCCAGGACGGACGGCGGGTCGTGGTGATCACCGACAGCTCCCTGATGACGAACTCCCGACTCATCGAGCACGGCAATGCCGCGTTGATGCTCCGGGCCCTGGGCCAGCACGACCGGCTCACCTGGTACATCCCCTCACTCAGCGACGGGGGATTCGACGTCCCCAGCGGGCCCGGCCTGAGCGACCTGCTGCCCCGCGGGTCCACCGTGGTGGGGTTCCAGCTGCTCCTGGTGGTTGTCGCGCTCGCCCTCTGGCGCGGGCGACGGCTGGGGCGGGTGGTCACCGAACCGCTCCCCGTCACCGTGCGAGCCGCCGAGACCACCCTCGGGCGCGGTCGGCTGTACCGCCGGGCCCGTTCGCTGGGGCATGCCGGGGCTGCCCTGCGGGCCGGCACGGCCAGGCGGGCTGCGGGCCGGCTCGGGCTACCCCGATCGGCCGGCGCCACCGATGTGATCGACGCCCTTGCCCGGGCAACCGGACGATCGACCGAGCAGGTCGCCGGCCTGCTCTATGGACCGCCACCCACCGACGACGCCGCGCTGCTGGACCTGGCACGGCGTCTGGACGAGCTCGAGAGCGAGGTTCACCGGACGTGACCTACCCACCACAGCCAGAGCCACAGCCACAGGAGTCCTCCGGCCAACCCTGGGGGCCCCCTGCCGCCCAGCAGCCCCCACCGGCCCCGCCGCTGGAGTCCGGCGGGGAGGCGGTGTCCCCGTCCGCGGAGCTGCGCGCCGGCTTCGCCGCGCTGCGTACGGAGGTCGGCAAGGCCGTCGTCGGGCAGGAGGCTGCGGTCACCGGTCTGGTCATCGCGCTGCTCTGCCGTGGGCACGTGCTGCTCGAGGGCGTCCCGGGTGTGGCCAAGACCCTCCTGGTCCGCGCCCTGAGCCACGCGCTCGCCCTGGACACCAAGCGGGTCCAGTTCACCCCCGACCTCATGCCGGGTGACGTCACCGGGTCGCTCGTCTACGACGCGCGCACCGCGCAGTTCTCCTTCCGTGAGGGCCCGGTCTTCACCAACCTGATGCTCGCCGACGAGATCAACCGGACGCCGCCGAAGACGCAGGCGTCGCTCCTGGAGGCCATGGAGGAGCGGCAGGTCTCGGTCGACGGGACCCCCCGGATGCTGCCGGACCCGTTCCTGGTCATCGCCACCCAGAACCCGGTCGAGTACGAGGGCACCTATCCCCTGCCCGAGGCCCAGCTGGACAGGTTCCTGCTGAAGCTCACCCTGCCCCTCCCGGAGCGCGCGGACGAGATCGAGGTGCTGCGTCGCCACTCCACCGGGTTCGACCCCCGGAACCTGGCTGCGGCCGGCCTGACCGCGGTGACCGATGCGGACCAGCTTGCGCGCGCCCGGGCCGAGATCGCCCGGGTCCAGATCTCCCCGGAGGTGCTCGGCTACGCGGTCGACATCTGCCGGGCCACCCGCCAGTCACCGTCCCTGTCGCTCGGCGTGTCCCCGCGCGGCGCCACCGCCCTCCTGGCCACCTCGCGGGCGTGGGCATGGTTGTCCGGTCGGGGATACGTCACCCCCGACGACATCAAGGCGCTCGCGCACCCGACCCTGCGCCACCGCGTGCAGCTCCGGGCTGAGGCCGAGCTCGAGGGCGTCACGGCGGAGAGCGTGCTGGACACGGTGCTCGCCGCCGTGCCCGTGCCGCGCTGAGCCGCGATGACCATCACCTGGCGAGCCGCCGCCCTCACCGCACTGGGCATCGTGCCGGTCCTGCTCGTCCCGGTGACCCTCGTCGTGCTCGCCTGGGCCGTCCTGGTCGTGCTCGCCTGCGCCGTGGACGCGGCCCTGGCCGCCGCGCCCCGGGAGGTGGCGGTGCGGCGGTCGGTCCCCGCGACGGTCCGGCTCACCGAGCAGACCCGCTCCACGATCACCCTCACCAACCGCTCCGGCCGCAGGGCACGCCTCCTGGTGCGGGACGCATGGCAGCCGTCGGCGGGCACCGGCATCAACCGGCACCGCGTGGACCTGCCGCCCGGCGAGTCTCGACGGGTGGTCACCATGCTGCGGCCGACGCGGCGCGGCGACCGGCTCGGCGACCAGGTGACCCTGCGCTCCTTCGGCCCCGTGGGTCTGGCGGCCCGCCAGGTGAGCCTGGACGTCCCCAACCGGCTGCGGGTGCTGCCCGAGTTCGCCTCCCGGCGTCACCTGCCCAGCCGGCTGGCCCGCCTGCGGGAGCTGGACGGGCGCACCGCCGTCCAGGTGCGGGGCGCGGGCACAGAGTTCGACTCGCTGCGTGAGTACGTGATCGGCGACGACGTCCGCTCCATCGACTGGCGGGCGACCGCCCGGCGCTCGGAGGTCGTGGTGCGCACCTGGCGCCCGGAGCGGGACCGGCGGGTGATGATCGTGCTCGACACCTCGCGGACCTCGGCGGCGCGCATCGGGGACCTCCCGCGGATCGATGCCTCGATCGAGGCGGTGCTGCTGCTCTCCGCCCTGGCGTCGCGCGCCGGGGACCGGATCGACGTGATCGCGCACGACCGCCGGGTTCGGGCCCAGGTCGCCGGGGTGAGCGGACCGCGCCTGCTCCCGGCGCTGGCCGACGCCCTGGCCCCGGTGCAACCCGCGCTGATGGAGGCGGACTGGCCGGGGGTCGTGGCGGCGATCCGGCAGCGGCTCTCCCAGCGCGCCCTGGTGGTGCTGCTCACCACCCTGGACCCGAGCGCCGTCGAGAACGGGCTGCTTCCCGTCGTGGGACCGCTGGCCAAGGACCACACGGTCGTGCTCGCCTCGGTCGCCGACCCCGAGGTCAGCGAGCTGCGCAGCCGGCGCGGGTCGGCGGGCGAGGTGTACGACGCCGCCGCCGCGGAGCGCACCGAGCTGGAACGGGCGGCGGTCACGGTCCGGCTGCGCCAGCGTGGCATCGAGGTCGTCGACGCCCTTCCCGACGACCTGGCGCCCCGGCTGGCCGACACCTACCTGGCCCTCAAGGCGGCCGGCCGGCTCTGAGCACGCCACTCCGCTCGTCGGTGCGGGATCCTAGGCCGCGACCGGAAGCTGGTCGACGTCGTGCTCGGCGCGAACGCCGCCGGTCTCCCCCGCCGCCGCCGCCCGCCGGCCGAGCACCAGCACGTAGGCCCAGAACGCCACGAGCACCACCGCGCCGATCGCGATCTTCAGCCACCAGGGGAGCGCCGACGGGGTCACGAACCCCTCGACCACGCCGGACACGGCCAGCACGAACACGAGGCCGATCGCCACGGAGAACAGGGCCCGGCCCTCCTCGGAGACCGCGCGTCCGCGGGGGCGCCCACCCGGGTCGATCACCGTCCAGAAGAGCTTGAACCCGGCCGCGACGGCGACGAAGACCGCGGTCAGCTCCAGCAGCCCGTGGGGCAGGATCAGCTGGAAGAACACGTCCAACCCCCCGTGCAGGGCCATGACGCCACCGATGGACCCGACGTGGACGGCGTTCTGGACCAGCACCATCACGGGCCAGAACCCCGTGATCCCGAAGGCCACGGCCTGCGCCGCGATCCAGGCGTTGTTCGTCCAGACCAGGGCGGTGAAGCTGGCCGCTGGGTGCTCGGAGTAGTAGTTCGCGAAGGTCTCGTCGGCAATCGTCTGCAGCTCGCTCGGGGTGCCGAGGGCAGCCTGCGCCCCCGCGTCGTTCACGACGTTCACCCCGGCCACCACCGCGACGGCCAGGAACGCCGCGGTCACCCCCACCGTCCACCACCGGACCCGGTACAGCGCCGCAGGTAGGGCGACGACGAAGAACCTGGCCACGTCGCCCCAGGCCGGCTCGTGGGCCCCCGAGATCGCCGACCGGGCCCTGGCCAGGATCTGGGAGAGCTGGGAGACGACCGCCGGGTCCGGGGCGACCGAGCGGACCGTCGACAGGTGGGTGGCGACCTCCTGGTAGAGCCGGACGAGCTCGTCGCTCTCCGCCCCCGTCAGCCGCCGCTGCTTGGCGAGCGCATCGAGGCGCGCCCACGACGCGGCGTGCACGGCGGAGAACGCGTCGAGGTCCACGGCCGCCAAGCCTGCCACACCGACGGGTGCGACGCCGCGAGGCCGCATCGTCCGCGTCGCGTGGTCCCGACAGGGCTGCCCGCGGTCTGCCGCTGTGACAGGATCCCCACGTGCGCGACGAGATCCTCATCGGCGAAGGCGTGGTGATCGACGCGCGCCCCGCGTCGTTCGCCGTGCGGATGGTCGGCGCCGTGCTGGACGCCGTGGCCCTCGGGGCCCTGGCGTGGATATTGAGCATCGTCGTCGCCGTCGTCGGCTTCCAGACGGACGCGGCGGCCGGTGGCGCCCTGCTGATCGTCTTCCTTGTCGGCGTGTTCGTCGTGATCCCCGCCACGGTGGAGACCCTCACCCGGGGGCGCTCCCTGGGCAAGCTGGCGATGGGGATCAGGATCGTGCGCGACGACGGCGGACCGATCCGGGTCCGCCACGCCGTGATCCGAGCGCTCACCGGCGTGCTGGAGCTCTGGCTGACGCTGGGGGCGATCGCGCTGATCAGCTCCCTGGTCCATCCCCAGGGCAAGCGACTCGGGGACATGCTCGCCGGCACCTACGCCGTGCGCATCCGCGGCGGTCAGCGGGCCCTGCCGCCGGTGATGATGCCCCCCGAGCTGGCCTCGTGGGCGCGGCACGCCGACATCCGCCGGTTGCCCGACGGCGTTGCCCTCGCCGCCCGGCAGTTCCTCGGCCGGGCGGCCGGCCTGCACCAGGCCTCACGGGCTCGCCTGGGCGGCGAGCTGGCCGCCGAGATCGAGCGCTACATCGCGCCCGGCCCGCCCCTGGGCACCCACCCCGAGCGGTTCATCGCCGCGGTGCTCGCCGAGCGCCGCGACCGCGAGTACGCCCAGGCGGTCCGCGCCGCCCGCACCGCTGCTGCCGAGGCCGCGCTGGTGCATCGGCTGCCGCACTCGGTGCCGGATCCGGTGGACTGACGCGCCACCCGCCGTCCTCGGACCGGGGCTGGGCTCAGTACCGGTAGTGCTCCGGCTTGTACGGGCCCGCGACGTCCACCCCGATGTACTCCGCCTGGTCCTTGCTGAGCTCGGTGAGCCGGATGCCCAGCGCGTCGAGGTGCAGGCGGGCCACCTTCTCGTCGAGGATCTTCGGCAGCCGGTGCACGCCGATCGGGTACTGCGCCCGGTTGGTGGCGAGCTCCACCTGGGCGATCACCTGGTTGGCGAACGAGTTGCTCATCACGAACGACGGGTGCCCCGTGGCATTGCCGAGGTTGAGCAGCCGGCCCTCGGAAAGGACGATCACCGAATGCTCGGGACGGTCGTCATCGGCCGGGAAGGTCCACTCGTGCACCTGGGGCTTGATCTCGGTGCGGACCACACCGGGGACCGACGCCAGGCCGGCCATGTCGATCTCGTTGTCGAAGTGCCCGATGTTCCCCACCACGGCCTTGTCCTTCATCGCGGCGATGTGCTCGACGGTGATCACGTCGCGGTTGCCCGTCGTGGTGATGAAGAAGTCGGCGACGTGCAGCACGTCCTCGATGCGCGCCACCTGATACCCGTCCATCGCCGCCTGAAGCGCGCAGATCGGGTCGACCTCGGAGACGATCACGCGGGCACCCTGACCGCGCAGGGCCTCCGCCGCCCCCTTCCCGACGTCGCCGTAGCCGGCGATGAAGGCGACCTTGCCGCCGATCAGGATGTCGGTGGCCCTGTTGATCCCGTCGGGGAGCGAGTGCCGGATGCCGTACCTGTTGTCGAACTTGGACTTGGTGACCGAGTCGTTGACGTTGATCGCGGGGAAGAGCAGCTTCCCCTCCTCGGCCAGCTGGTACAGGCGGTGCACCCCGGTGGTGGTCTCCTCGCTCACGCCACCGACGGCTGCTGCCACGCGGGTCCAGCGCTGGGGGTCGGCGGCCAGCGAGCGCCGGAGCACTCCGAGGATCACGTTGTGCTCGACCGAGTAGCCCGCGTCTCCCGGGACGGAGTCACGCGCCACCACGCCGGCAGCCTCGATGTCCACGCCGGTGTGGACCAGGAGCGTGGCGTCACCGCCGTCGTCCAGGATCGCGGTCGGCCCCTGACCGCCCGGCCAGAGGAGGATCTGCTCGGTGCAGTCCCAGTACTCCTCGAGGGACTGGCCTTTCCATGCGAAGACGGGCACGCCCTCCGGCTGACCGGCCGTCCCCAGCGGTCCGACGGCGACCGCGGCCGCGGCCTCGTCCTGGGTGGAGAAGATGTTGCAGGACGCCCAGCGCACCTCGGCGCCGAGCGCGGTGAGGGTCTCGATCAGGACGGCGGTCTGCACGGTCATGTGCAGGGAGCCCGCGATCCTTGCGCCGGCCAACGGCTGGCTGGCCGCGTACTCGGCGCGCAGAGCCATCAGGCCGGGCATCTCGTGCTCGGCGAGCCGGATCTGGTGCCGGCCCGCCTGGTGCAGCGAGATGTCGCGGACGGTGTACTGGCCGGGGACGGTGTCGAGCTCAGGCATCTTCCACCTCGATGGGAATGGCGCTGCGCGCGCGCATGGCAGCGCGTCATGGATTGTTGCCCGGCGCGACCCCTCCGGGCCCACGGCATCACCTGCGCCAAGGCCCCCATCGTACGGGCTAGGGCCGACCAGAGCCACGCGCACGTGCACGACGGCGCTCCGTGTGTAACGGATCGGTAACGATCCAAGGTGAGGTAAAGGTGCAGGTCAGCGGCGTGTCGTCACCCCCTCCGTGGGGGCCAGAAGCCCGCAATGTCCGGTCTGGCCATTCGACTCAGGCCTCGATGCACGGCATGGTGGACCGGACACCGGGGAGTCTCCCCCTGGCCGCGCGCCACTGGTTGCGGGTCTGGGCGCGGCCCCAGCATGGGCATGCGCCCCGCCGGCTCCCCCGGGTCGAACGCTGTGCGGCGACGCCGTGTGGTCAGCCGAACGGGAGAGGTTCGACGTGCCAGTACTACGGTCCGAGGGAGTCTTCAAGGTCTTCGGTCGCCGACCGAACGAGGCGGTCCGCAGGCTCCGCTCGGGAGCGAGCGTCGACGAGGTCAAGCCATTCGGGACTGCCGCCGTCATCGACGCGACCTTCGAGGTCGAGGCCGGTGAGACGTTCGTCGTGATGGGGCTCTCCGGGTCCGGCAAGTCCACCCTCATCCGGATGCTCAACGGGCTGTGGCGGCCGACCGCCGGTCGGATCACGCTCGGCGACGCGGACCTGTCCACCATCTCCCCGAAGGACCTTCGCCTCCTGCGCCGCAAGCGCGTGTCGATGGTCTTCCAGCACTTCGCGCTGCTCCCCCACCGCACGATCATGGACAACGCCGCGTACCCGCTCGCCCTGCAGGACGTGGAGCGGAGCGAACGCCGCCGCCGCGCGGGTGAGGCACTCGAGATGGTCGGCCTCGGCGGCTGGGAGGACCACCTTCCCTCGGAGCTCTCGGGTGGCATGCGCCAGCGGGTCGGCCTGGCCCGCGCCCTGGCCGCGGGCACCGACGTGCTCCTGATGGACGAGGCGTTCTCCGCCCTGGACCCGCTGATCCGGCGGGAGATGCAGGAGCAGCTGCTCGAGCTCCAGCAGACCCTCGGCAAGACCATCGTGTTCATCACCCACGACCTCAACGAGGCCATGCACCTGGGCGACCGGATCGCGGTGATGCGCGACGGGCGGATCGTGCAGATCGGCACGTCCGAGCAGATTCTGTCCGAACCCGCCAACGACTACGTCGCCCAGTTCGTCGCCGACGTCGACAAGACGCGGGTGCTCACCGCCGGGTCGGTGATGGTGCACCCCACGGCGGTGGTCATCCGCGGGGCCGGCCCGCACGGTGCGCTGCGTGAGATGCGGCAGGCCCAGACGTCCGCCGCGTACCTGGTCGAGAAGGACCGCACCCTGCTCGGCGTGGTGCGGGACACCGAGGTGATCGCCGCCCAGCGAGCCGGGACTCAGACCCTCATCGAGCTGACCAGGGACGAGGTCAGCCCCGTCCACGTCGACGCCCCGCTGATGGACATCTTCGCCCCGTCCTCCGAGACGCCACTGCCCGTCCCGGTCATCGACGACCGGGGCCGGCTGGTGGGCGTGATCCCCCGGGTGACGCTGCTCGAGGCGATGGCCCCCAACGACACGAACGTCGCGTCGAACGGCGCGTCGAACGGCGCGTCGAACGGGACGGCCGACCCGATCATTGCGGTCGACCCCCCTGAGGACGCCGACGCCGCCGCGTCGATCCGCGCGACGGGAGGGGCCCGATGATCGGCGAGCTCAACTTCCGGATCCCGCTCGGCGAGTGGGTGGACGTCGCCGTCGACTGGCTAACCTCCACCTTCGACGCGGTCTTCGACGTGATCAAGGTGGTCCTCCTCGCGCTGTTCGACAGCCTGGAGCTGGCACTGACGGCCCCGCCCGCCTGGGTGGTCGCGCTGGCCCTGAGCGTCGTCGCTCTGTACGTCAAGGGCTGGCGTTTCGGGCTCGGCGCACTCGCCGGCTTCCTGCTGGTGCAGGGGGTCAACCAGTGGGACAACGCGATGGCCACCCTCGCCCTGGTGCTCGTGGCCAGCGTCATCGCCCTGGCCATCGGCATCCCGCTCGGCATCTGGGCGGCCCGCAACGACCGTGTCTCGGCGGTGGTGCGCCCGGTGCTCGACTTCATGCAGACGATGCCCGCCTTCGTCTACCTCATCCCGGTCGTGATCATCTTCTACGCCGGCGTCGTCCCGGGCATCGTGGCAACCATCATCTTCGCCCTGGCCCCGGGCGTCCGGTTCACCGAGCTCGGCATCCGGCAGGTCGACCCCGAGGTGGTCGAGGCCGGCCACGCCTTCGGCTCGCCCCCCGGGCGGATCCTGCGCCAGATCCAGATCCCGCTCGCCCTCCCCACGATCATGGCCGGGGTCAACCAGGTGATCATGCTGTCCCTCTCGATGGTGGTGATCGCCGGGCTGACCGGCGCAGCCGGGCTGGGCCGCCCGGTCGTGGAGGCGCTCTCCCGGGTGAACATCGCGCTCGGCGCGGAGGCGGGCCTCTCCGTCGTGATCCTGGCCATCTACCTCGACAGGGTGACCTCCGCCCTGTCGGACCGATCCCCCGTCGCCCGCGCGCTGCGCAGAACCGCGGCATAGCGCGGGAGGCACCACCCTGCCCGCACAGGGCAAGGAAACCCCGGCGACCAGGTCGCCAAGGAAGGAAGCAATGAGTCACCGCAAGTCACGCACGATCACCGCAGCAGTCGCGGGCGTCGCCCTGACCGCAGGCCTGGCCGCCTGTGGGTCCGACGACGGCGGAGGTTCCGCCACGGGAGACCAGACCGACGTCACCATCGCCATCCACAACGGCTGGGACGAGGGCATCGCCGTCTCCTACCTGTGGGCCAACCTGCTGGAGTCCGAGGGCTACGACGTCGAGCTAGAGTACGCCGACCCGGGGGTGGTCTACAGCAGCATCGCCGGCGGCGGCTACGACGTGAACTTCGACATGTGGCTGCCCATCACCCACGAGGACTACCTCGAGGAGTTCGGTGACGACATGGAGCAGCTGGGCGCGTGGTACGACGACGCCAAGCTGACCATCGCTGTGAACGAGGACTCCCCCGTCACCTCACTGGCCGGGCTCGCCGAGAGCTCCGAGGCGTTCGAGAACCGGCTCGTCGGCATCGAGCCGGGCGCCGGCCTGACCCGGATCACGAAGGACGAGGTCATCCCGACCTACGGCTTGGAGGACATGGAGTTCATCGAGTCCTCCACCCCGGCCATGCTGGCCGAGCTGACCGGCGCCACCGACGAGGGCCGCAACATCGCGGTCACCCTGTGGCGCCCGCACTGGGCCTACGACGCCTTCCCGATCCGCGACCTGGAGGACCCCGAGGGCACCCTCGGTGACGCGGAGCGCATCGAGATGGTCGGCCGGACCGGGTTCGGCGAGGACTACCCCCAGTTCGCCGCCTGGCTCAGCGAGTTCACGCTCACCGACGACCAGCTGTTCTCCCTGGAGAACCTCATGTTCAACGAGAACGGCGGCGAGGAGAACGAGGCGTCGGTCGAGGAGTGGCTCGAGTCCAACGAGGGCTTCTTCGACGCGATCAAGGACGCCGCCGGGACTGTCTGACCCGGCAGAGTCCGACCCGGCACGCACCGCCGCCTGCCACCACGGCGGAACGGCGGTTCGGGAACGGCCCGGTGGGCGGCACGGCAACGTGCCCGCCCGCCGGGCCGTTGTTCACCGACGCTCCAGGCAGTTCAGCCGGCGTCGACCGCATGCCGAAGGTCGGGCTCCAGGTAGATCAGCCTGGCGATCGGCACCGCCTCCCGCACCCGGCACTCGGCGGCGTCGATCTCCGCCGAGACCTGGGCTGCGGTCTCGGTCGGGACGACCTCGATCTTGGCCGCCACGAGCAGCTCCTCGGGGCCCACGTGCAGGGTGCGCAGGTGGATGACGGACAGCACCCCCGGGCCCAGCAGCGCGCCCCGGATCGCCGCCACGTGCTCCGCGGACGCCGACTCGCCGAGCAGCAGGGACCGGGTCTCCAGGGCGAGGATCACCGCGATCACCACGAGCAGGATGCCGATGCCGGCGGTGCCCGCGGCGTCCCATCGTCCGTCACCGGTGAGGAGGGTGAGCCCGACGCCGAACAGGGCGAGCACCAGACCCACCAACGCCCCGAGGTCTTCGAGCAGCACGACGGGCAGCTCGGGGGCCTTGGCGTTGCGGACGAAGGACACCCAGCCCTGCGCTCCGCGCACATGGTTGGACTCGGCCACCGCCGTCCGGAACGACAGGGTCTCCATCCCGATGGCCGCCACGAGCACGACGATCGGCACCCAGTGCCACGAGGTGATCGGGTGGGGGTCGGACCACTTGTGCCAGGCCTCGTACAGGGCGAACAGCCCGCCGATGCTGAACAGGACGATCGCGACGATGAAGGCGTAGATGTACCGCTCGCGCCCGTAGCCGAAGGGATGGGCCTCGTCGGCGCCGCGGCGCGCCCGCCGGGAGCCGAGCAGCAGCAGGCCCTGGTTCGACGAGTCGGCGACCGAGTGGACCGACTCTGCGAGCATCGCGCTCGAACCGGTCAGCAGGAAGGCGATGAACTTGGTGACGGCGATCCCCATGTTCGCCGCGAGTGCCGCGACCACGGCCCGCTGCCCCCCCGCAGTGGCCATCTCATACCGTCCCGGAGGACGGGTACGCCTCGTCGACGAGCAGCACGGGAATCCCGCCCTGCACCGCGTAGGCAAGTGCGCAGGTCGCCGCCGTGCAGACCAGCTCCGGGCTGCCGTCCGGGGCGACGCCGTCCCGCAGCTCGCCGCCGCAGGCCGGGCAGCGCAGGATCTCGCGCACCCACGGTTCCATCGTCATCGGGCCCCTCCCGGAGTCGCATGGGCGGCGGAGCCCTGGCGCACGAGCCCCAGGACGTCGTCACGCACCTTCTCCATGATGTCGAGGTCGGCGGCCTCGACGTTCAGCCGGAGCAACGGCTCGGTGTTGGACGCCCGCAGGTTGAACCACCACCGGGGCGGGGCATCCCAGTGCGAGACGGTCAACCCGTCGAGCTCATCGACGCGGACGGGCCCGGCGCCCTCCTGGGTCACGTAGGCATCCACCACCCGCTGGCGCGCGGCCACGACGTCGTCGACGGTTGAGTTGATCTCCCCGCTGGCCGCGTACGGCTCGTAGGCATCGGCCAGGACCGACAGTGGGATCGGCTCCCCGTCGGGCGTCCGGCCCTCGCCCATCGCGGCGAGCACGTGCATCGCGGCGAGCATGCCGGTGTCGGCGAAGAAGAAGTCCCGGAAGTAGTAGTGGGCGCTGTGCTCGCCACCGAACACCGCGTCCCGTGCCGCCATCTCAGCCTTGATGAACGAGTGGCCCACCCGGGTGCGCACGGTCAGGGCGCCGGCCGCCTGGAGCAGGTCGGGCACCACCTGGGACGTGATCAGGTTGTGGATCACCGTGGGTGTCCGCCCCGCGGCCCGCTCGCGGGCCACCTCCCGCAGACCGACCAGCGCGGTGATCGCCGAGGGACTCACCGGCTCGCCGCGCTCGTCGATGATGAAGCACCTGTCCGCGTCGCCGTCGAACGCGATCCCCACGTCCGCTCCGTGGGCGACCACTGCGGCCTGCAGGTCGCGCAGGTTCTCCGGCTCCAGCGGGTTCGCCTCGTGGTTGGGGAAGGTGCCGTCCAGCTCGAAGTAGAGGGGCACGACGTCGAGGGGCAGGCTCTCCAGGCCGGCTGCGGTCTGCAGCACGGCGGGAGCGGTGAGCCCGGCCATGCCGTTGCCCGCATCGATCACCACCCGCATCCGCCGCACCCCGCTCAGGTCGACCAGAGAGCGCAGGAACGCCGCGTACTCGCCGAGCATCTCCCGCTCGCCCCGCTCGCCGGGCTCGGCGGCCGGGGCCGGAAGACCCTCGTCCAGGTACCTCTCGGCCAACATCCGGATCGTCTCCAGTCCGGAGTCCTGGCCCACCGGCCGGGCGCCGGACCGGCACAGCTTGATCCCGTTGTACTGCGCCGGGTTGTGGCTCGCCGTGAACATCGCTCCGGGCAGCTCCAGCGCACCCGAGGCGTGGTAGAGCCCGTCGGTGGAGCACAGGCCGATCTCGACGGAGTCCACGCCGCGCAGCGCCAGGCCCTCGGCGAAGGCGGCCACCAGGTCCGGGCCGGACGGCCGCATGTCCCGGCCGAGGACGGCACTCGGTCGCCGCGCCTCGGCGGATGCACCGGGCAGCACGACCACCTCGGCGAAGGCGGCACCGATGGCCCGTGCCACCTGCGGGCCGAACGGGTCGGGGACGACGCCGCGGACGTCGTACGCCTTGATCAGACCGGTGAGGTCGGCAGGACGCCCGCTCGCAGAAGCCATGGGCGGCAGCCTAGCCGCCGGTCCCGCCGCGTCCCGCGTCGGTGGCGGACCGTCGCAGGCCAGGGGCCGGGGTCCTCCTCAGCGCGGCTTGCGAGCCGAGCGTTCCAGGACCGAGGCGATCGGGAGCGTCTCCCAGGTGCCGTCCTCCTGGGCCGCGAGCCACTCCCGCACCTCGCACTCGTGGCAGGAGATGAAGGTGACGTCGGTGCCGTCGGCGAGGACCATGGACAGCTGGGTCAGCAGCTCGCCGCCGCATGCGCCGCAGGTCTGCGGGGTCCGTCCGGCGTCGGGCGGCACCGGTACATCCCCTGACGGACCCACGACTCAGGAACCCTCCCGTGGCAGCACCCTCAGGTGGCCACGCCGCACGCCGTCCCCGGGCGCCTCCGCCGGCGCGACGACCGGTCGGCCCGCCTCACGGACGGCGTCGGCCAGGGCGAGCAGGTCGTCGGGGGTGGGTCCCGTCGGCACGAACTCCGGCATCAGGCGGACGACCTCCCAGCCGCGCGGGGCGGTGAGCCGCCCGGCGTGCTCGCTGCACAGGTCGTAGGAGTGCGGCTCGGCCAGCTGGGAGAGCGGCCCCAGCACGGCGGTGGAGTCGTTGTAGACGTAGGTGAGGGTGGCGACGGCAGGGCGACCGCATGCGCTGCGGGAGCACTGGCGACCGGACCTCACAGTCAGCGACAGTACCTCCAGCCCCCGACTGCCTGTCCACCACCACGCCGCGTCGTACAGTGACCGCTGTGAGACGTGCCCGTCCCCCAGCCACCCGGCTGCTTCCCGCCCGGCGCAGGGACCGACGTGGCCGGGGCCTGCGCGGACCGGTGATCCCGCCGAACCTGCCCGGGCACCGGACCCGCGCCGAACGCTTCGACGACCACGTGCTGGACGCGGTCGAGCGCCTGGAGCGCCGCTGGGCACGACCTCTCGACGGCACGGAGTTCGCCGTCGAGGAGGTCCCGGCGTCCTCCCCCGCGCCGTGGGAGCAGGGCGGCGTCCCGCTGGGACGGTACTTCCCTGCCGACGCCGGGATGCCGGCCCGCATCGTGGTGTACCGGCGGCCCATCGAGGCCCGAGCGGTCGACGAGGGGGACCTGGCGGAGCTGGTCTGGGACGTGCTGATCGAGCAGGTGGCGCACCTGCTCGGACGGCGCCCCGAGGAGATCGATCCCCGCTACCGGGGTTGACGTCCCCGAGAGATCGCCGCTCAGCGCAGCTGCACGCCGACCTGCGGCTGCGGCGGCCGAGGGGGCACCGGGGTGAGGAGGCCGATCATCTCGTCGTCGGGCGTGAGCAGCACCACGGTCCACGCGATCCGCGGGTCCTCGGTGCGCAGCACCACGCCGATCACCTCAGAGTCGCCGTCAGGGTCCGTCGCCGCGTCCGTCGCCAGGCTCGCGAGGTCCAGCGCGAGGGTCCGGGAGTCGGGAACCACGTGCTCGCTGGCGCCGAGCACCTGGCCGTCGGCGCCGATCGCCTCGACGGTGACCGCCATCGGTCCGGTGACGTCGTCGTCGGGCACCGCGGCCAGCAGCAGCTCGCCGCGCGCGCCGGCCGGAAGGGCGAGCGGGCCCCCGCGTCCGGTGGCGACCGACGCCGCCCAGGCTCGGTCCATCGGCACGTCCTCGGGCGTCGGCCCACCCACCCCGGCACCCCTCGTGGAGAGCCCACCCGCGACGACCGGGACGTCGGCGTCCACCACGGCGAGGTAGCTCCCGGCCGGCAGGCCGCCCAGCGGCACGTCGAGCACGGTCTCCGCCTGCACGGCGATCCTGGTGGTCCCGGGCAGGTCCACCGGCCCCTCGGGGCCGAGGAAGGTGACGCCCACCGTTCCCGGCTCATCGCCGGGGCTGAGCAGCCGGAGCACAGCGGCGTCGGCGGTGTCGACCTCGGTCTCGGTCACCGAGAACGCCACCACCTGGCGCAGCGACGGCCCCTGGCCGCCGACCAGGTGATCGACCCCAGCCGGTACGAATCCGCGCAAGAGGCTGTCCTGAAGGTAGGCGGACACCACGCCGCCGGACGACGAGGTCTGCACCACGATCCGGGGCTGCTCGGCTGCCACGCCCTCCAGCAGGACCGCCCGTTCGCTGCGCGGGGGGACCAGGTACTCGGGCGCTCCGGCGAGGTCGACCGGCCCGCTCGGCCCCCAGATGCGCACGGTGACCGACGCGGGCGTGGCTCCGGGGTTCTGCAGCACGAGCCGGGCGCTGGAACCGAGCGCGGTGCTGCCGCCCACGAGCCAGTTCTCGGCCGCCGGGTACTGGCAGCTCGCCGCGACGAGGCCGCGCAGGTCGCCCTCGGCCGTGACGACCCCCAGGGCACCGGCCACCCAGGCGGGTACCCGGTCGGCGGCGTCGGCGCGGAGCACCACTGCGTCCTCCGCGTCGTCCACGACCAGCCCACCCACCGAGGCTGTGGGGCTCACCTGGCCGATCGCGGTGGCCTCCAGGGACTCCACGAGCACCCGGGAGGCCGTGGTCTGCGCCGAGGGCCGCGTCGTCACCACGCCGAGGGTGGCGACGGACTCGCCCGGCGCCGTGTCGAACGCCGGGTCGTACACGATGTCCCCGCCCGGGTCCGGCTCGGTCGGCAGGCGGACGGTCCCAGGGCACACCAGCACCGTGCTCGGGGCGGGCACGTCGAGGATCATCGGCTCCACGGGGTCCGGGTCCGGCGAGGGCAGGGTGTCGGGATACACGACGGCGCCCGCGACCAGTGCGACGACGCCGAGGGCCCACAGGGACCGACCGGCCGCGGACCGGATCCGGGCTCCACGGGTGCGGTTCATCGCGGGCCTCCTCGACGACGACGGACGGGAAGGGCGAGCAGCACGGTGATCAGCAGCACGCCCGCCTGGACGACCAGCCAGGGCGTCCGGGCCACGGGGGCGTGCCCGACCACGAGGCGCCCCGAGTCGGCCCCGACCTCGAACGTCTGATGCCAGGTGGTGGGAACCGCACGCAGCGGTCGCCCGTCGAGCTCCGCATGCCAACCGGGGTCGGCCCGCTCGGCGAGCACCAGGCGCCGTCCCTGCGCACCCGGGCCGATCGCGGTGTCCACGCGGCCGTCCGCCGCCGGCACGGCCTGCGGCCCGGCGGCGTCGTCGGCGGCGTCCTCGACCAGACGCGCCCAGGCTGCGGTCGTGCCCGCGCCCGCCGCATCGACGCGCCAGATCACCCCCGACTCCGTCTCGGTCACGCGCTCCAGTCCGGGGGTCGCGTCGAGACGGCCGACGAGCTCGGTGCGGGTGGTCCCGGCGGGCTCCACCGGGACGAGGACCGCGCCGACGCCGAGGCGCCCCAGGTCCCCCGCCCCGTCGCCCGAGGCGCCGACCACGAGACGCGCAGCCACGTCGGCCAGCTCTCCCTCGGCGGCGTCGGCCGAGGCCACCAGGTCCCGGAGGTTCGCGAGCCGGGACTGCTCGGTCAGCTGTGTGCCGTCGTGGCGCAGGAGCGTGGCGCGCACGGCGCCGTCGGGCTCGAGCTGAAGCATCAGCACCCTGGAGGA